>Ga0209534_10001915_pt1 | contig 21343 bp, 22 predicted proteins | sample COG_07_FD_184751 | JGI IMG/M metagenome (GOLD analysis project Ga0209534, IMG submission 184751) | Pelagic Microbial community sample from North Sea - COGITO 998_met_07 (SPAdes) (version 2) | ecosystem: Environmental > Aquatic > Marine > Neritic zone/Coastal water | place: Helgoland, sampling...
AGGAGCAGGAGCAGGAGCAGGAGCAGGAGCAGGAGCAGGAGCAGGAGCAGGAGCAGGAGCAGGAGCAGGAGCAGGAGCAGGAGCAGGAGCAGGCGGAGAGGCTGCCGCTTATGGTAGAAATGATATATGGAATAATCACTATGAATTGGTTAATGAACACCCAAGAACTGATGAATTACGAGATTTATATCTAGAAATGGTTGATAGATTTGTAAGTTACCTTGGAGAACAAATAACTTATCTCAAAGGTTCAAGTTTTGGGAAAACAACAATAACCGAAAATAAATTAGAAATAAAGACAGAAATAAAAGGTAACAAATATGTAGATTCATATTACCAAAAATTAAGAAATTATAATCCTGGAGAATTTAAGATGATTTTAGATATAATTTTAAACAATATTAAAAAGCGAAACAAAAAAAAAAAAACTACTGTTACAAGTAAACTGACTAATTTATATTTAACAGCGAAATACATAAGAAAAACAAAAAAAGAAGAACATAACAGAACTGAAACAAATAGACTGGTAAAAAAATATTTAGATTCAATTTTTTCTTATATACTATATATTAAAATGAACGCTTATTGTAAATATACATACGTTGAAGGTAAACAAAAAATAAGAAATACAAGTATACCTCAAAATGATTTTAAAAATATGTTAGTACTATATTTTAAGGAATTTTTATCTGGAAACACTAATATATATGATACTCAAAAAGAAATTGATGAAATATTAAAACCAACTCCAAAAGTAAAAGGTACAAAAAAAAATAATAAAAGAAAAAAGAGAAAAAAGAAAAGAAGTATTAAAAAAAAATTAAAATAAAATAAAATTTATATGTATAATTTCTATTTATATGTATAATTTCTAAATATATTGAATATTATATTTATTTTTGAAATGTTTATTAATAGAAGAACCTGCATTTTTAGGTATATGTATAAAGAATAAATTTGATTTAATATCAAAATGCTCTTTTTCTTGTCTTTGTAATATAATATATAAAATTACTATTAGTAGTAGTAATACAATTATATACATAATATATATATATATATGATTTATTTAATAATAATATTAGTTTTAATAATTTATAATTTTTTTTACACAAATTTAGAATTATTTCAAAATCCAAAAAAAAAAATATTTATTCTCTGGTTCCAAGGTTTTAAAAATGCACCTTTGGTAGTAAAAAAATGTTTAAACTCTTGGAAAAAAAATAATCCAGAATGGGAAATAATTGAATTAGATAATTCAAACTTAAAAAAATATATAAATATTGATTATCTTACTACTGGTAAACAAATTTCAAAAGCAGCTTTATCTGACATAATAAGAATTTCTTTACTAAAAAAATATGGTGGTATATGGGTAGATGCCACAACTTATTGTATGAAACCTTTAAACGAATGGTTATGTAAATATAATAAAGAAGGGTTTTTTGGTTTCGAAAGAAAACATAAAGGAAAAATATTATCAAGTTGGTTTTTATACGGAGAGAAAGATAATTATATTGTAAATGAATGGGAAAAGGAAGTAATTAATTATTGGAAAAATCATAATAAAGCAGATAATTATTTCTGGTTTCATAAATTATTTACTAAAAAATATCAAAAAGATAAAAAATTTAAAGAGATATGGGATAAAGTTCCTAAATTAAGTGCTTCTGGACCACATAAATTTACAAATAATAAAATGAAAATACCAATAAATGAAGAATATAAAAGATATATAGACGAAAAAAAAACTCCATTATATAAATTGAGTCACCATAATAGAAAAATTATAAAAGGGTCTTGTGGTGAATACATATTAAATTTAAAATAGTAACTTTTATATGTATATATAAAAATTTTATAACAAATAACAATATCAATAATTAAATTAAAAAAAATACATATTAAAAACATAAAATTGTTTTAATAATACTAGTAACATTAATAATTATGATTTATCAAAATGAAATAAATGAATAATAGTTAAATGTAAAAATTATTACCAATAACAATTGTTTTATAATAATTATTATAAATATTTAAATAAATATTTATTTTCTTTATAAATTATATTTAGAATTGTTTCCTCATCGTGAGTATAATTTGTATTACTTAGTTCAATAAATTTTATTTGTAGTTAAAACATTTATTTTTTTTTAAATAATCAACGAAATTTATTTCATTATTAAATTTTGGAAAATTCTTACAATAAATTCCGTTTGGGGGATACATTCGTTCATCTTTATCATTATTTAATATACTATATTCAAAATCAATTAAATATAATTTACCATCTTGTAAAGTCATATTATGGTAATTTATATCATTATGAACAATATTATTTTGTTTTAATGTATTTTCAATATAAATTATTTGTTCTTTAAAATTAAAATTATTTAATTTAGAGATATCTATTTTATTTAATGTATCACCTACATTTGTAATTTGTAAAACTAACGAGTTATCATTATTATATAATATTTTTGGTGTAAAATTATATTTTTCTAATTTTAATAAAATATACTTATCTTTTTTATATATATTTTTATTTTTATATATATAATATATTTTATTATTATATTTATATACATTCTTATTTTTTCCACCCCTAGTTAAATTTTTTATAAAAAAACCAACACCCTTATCCAACGGTTTTTTTATTTTATAATTATTATTATTTATAAAATCCAATAATATATTTAAGTTTATATTTTTATATCCTAATTTTTCACTCATATTATTAAGTTCTTTTATTCTTTCTTCATTTTGTTTTCCTTTTTTATGAATATACATATGATATAATCCTAACATAAAATGGTTTTTTAAATCTGGAATTTGAATATTATTTTTATTTAAGTAAAGTTTATTATTTTTAATATATTCCAACCACTCTTTCGGATAATAATTACTATCAAAATCTCTTAAATCTAATAGTATTTTTTTTTGATTAACATTAATATTTATTTTATTATTAATATTCAATGACCTCAAAATAAAGGAAGTTGCGGGTATTGAATCGATAACTAAATCAATATCTGCTTCTTTTCCAAAAAGATTATATGTTACTCTATCATATAACCAAAATATATTACTATTATTTAATTCATATTTAACTTCTTCATAATTATTAAAATCTCCCAAAAACTTAAAATATTCTTTGAAAAAATCATTTGCTTCCTTTTTATTGAAAGAACCGTGTGCTATTTTATAATTTTTATAATCCCCTTTTGCTGTTTTTTTTAATTTATACATAATATCATTAACTTTTTCACCATTTGGATTATCATGTGTGCCATGAATTTTATATATTTTTGGCACTTCAATAATAAATATGTCTATATCGTGATTATAATGTTTTCCTCCACTTCTAACATTTTTAAATAAAGATATTATATTATTTTTATTTATTTTTATTTCCTTAATTATTCTAATTTTTGGGTCATTTAATTCTTTTATTTTTTGTTTAACTCTTTTTTTATGAATTTGATTATTATTATTCCAAAATGTCAAAAAATGTATTTCTGAATCATAAATATTTTTGCTTATAAAAGTTTCTATTTTTTTTATTTGTTTAACAGAGTAACTATCCTTTTTTGTTTGTTCTAATAATACATAAAGTATTACTATTAAGAATAATAAAATAATATACATTTTTAATATATATTAATAAATTATAATATTGATAATATAAATTTTAATAGAAAAAGTATTACAAAAATAATATAATTGACATAAAAAATTTTTAATTTAAAGATTGAAACAAATGTTTATTTTCATAAAAAATTAAAGTTAATATTGTTTCTTCATCGTGGGCATAATTCGAATGTTTTAAATCAATTAATTTTTTTTGATAAAGTTCTATAATCTTTACCCATATATCTTTATTAGCAAATAAATATGAGGCATTTACCTCAATTATTTTCCCATAATATTTCATATTATTTTTAAAATAACATAATTTATTTTTATAAATTTTTTTATATAAATTTATATTTCTAGATTTATTAAATCTGGATAAACTCACATCACACCAGGCAAAATTCTTAGTTTTAAAAGGATTATATTTCATTATATCTTCTACTAAAAATATTTTACTTGTCCAAATTGTAAATAATTTTTTAAAAACTTCTTCGCCACCTTTTAAGTACTCTCTTTTATAATGAACTAGTCCTTTTTCATTTTTTACATTATAACTTTGTAATTTCTTATTATTTTGATTTTTACAGGAATTTAAATAGGCATTTGATAATTTATAAGTATATAAATCTTTAATGTCTTTTTTTATAAATATAATATTTTTAAACTTACTTGGAATATAATCAAATATTTTTTTATTATTATAATAAAAAATAATATTTTCACCTTCTAATAAATTAAGTGTTTTAATTATATATTTTTTGTAATGTTCTAAATTATGTTTTTTATTATTTTTAACAAAAAATAAACCTGTTACAAAAGTAATATTATTCTTATTATTAAATTTTTCTATTTGATTTTTGATTTTTGTTTTTTTAGTGATTAAATAAAAAAAAATAAGTAAAAGTAATAATAAATAATATTTTAATCTTAACATTATTAATTTTTATATATATTATATATCTATTAATTTATAACCAAAATTTTCTAAGAAATTAATTATATATATTTATAATATGATATATATATTTATATTTTTAATTTTAATTCTCGTATAAAAATACAGATCATATATTTATTCATATACCTAAAAATGCTGGAACAAGTTTTTCAAAAAAATATGTTGGTAATGAAGTAGGTCATAAAGCAGCACATAAGTATGATATTAAAGATTTAAAAAAATCTATTACTATAATAAGAAATCCATATGATAGATTAAAATCTTGTTATAAATATTTTAAAATGGATAATAATTATTGGACTAAAAAATATGGAAATCCAAAATATCATAATTATTGTAAAAAAAATTCTTTTAAAAATTTGTTAGTGATTTACATAATAATAAATTAAGTATGGATATACATTTATATCCGCAAGTTCGTTTTTTAAAGAAAGAAGGAAAAATATATACTAAGTTAATAAGACTTGAACATATAAATGAAGATTTTAAAAAGATATTTAAAAAAGATATTAATTTACCATTAATAAATAAATCTAAAAATATTAATATAAAACTTGACAAAGATACTAAAAATAAAATTTATGAAATATATAAAGAAGATTTTGAATTATTAGGTTATAATAAATAATTTATTATAATATTTATAACTATTTAATCATTTTATAACCGAAATTCTTAAAATCATCTTTATATATTTTATTAATTATTTCAATTGAATCTTTATTAAGACTATCTATAGTAGTATTACCATAAGATTTATTTTTCTGTGGTAATTTCATTTGGGGATATTTATATTTATTAAGTAAATTATAAAAATCACTATCTAAATTTTCAAACCTTAGAATTTCATCACATTTTGGATATCCATAAATAAATTCTGATTGCGGAATAAAATGACATCCATAATAAAATTTATTTTCTTTATATTTATGATAAATATCCTTTATAAATATATTAATATTATAATCTTTAATGTTTTCAATATTTTTATAATATTTATATTCGCTTACCATCCTATCATATGGATTTCTCACTATAGCAAAATTAGTATATCTTTTATATGGATTTTTATTCTCTGGTAAATATTTTGGTGGTAAATGCCATATAGATTTATTTTGAACTAAATTTTGAATTTCATCTTCATCCATATTAAAATTATATTCTTTGCCCCATAAATAATTATTTTTACTACCAACATTTTCGATTGAAGTGCCAGCATTTTTAGGTATGTGAATAAAAAATAACTTATCAAAATCTACTTCTTCATATTTTGACAAACTTTTTATATATAAAGAATTTTTTTTTTGCTTATTTCTTTTAATTTTATTACTATGTAATGACTCTGGATGATCAAAAGTATATTTATATAATTTTTCATCTATGAATTTTATATTTTTACCAGACATTTCCAACATAGGTAACATTATAGCAATATCAGTAGATGATCGAATAAATTCTCCATTTTTTTTTAAATCATTCATATTTATTTTATTATATAATTTAAACTTAAAAGTTTTTAGATGAGAAAATTTAAATAATTTAATTTTTCTAAAACCTTTATTTGAAATAATATTATTCAATTCATTAGATTTAAATTTTATATATTTATTTTTATCAATCTTTCCATTTGAATATTTTCTAACATAATTTCCAAATGTAATTAATAATTTTTCATCTTGATAATAATTGTTTAATTTTTTCAATACATTTTTATTATATAATTCATCATCTCCATCAACACATACAATAATATCATCTTTATTTGGGTTTAAAATTTCTATTGCTTTATTACGAGAATAACAAGGGCCATAATTTTTTTCTGATTGCAGATATTTCCAATTATATTTTTTTTCATATTCTTCTAATAAATCTTTAATTTCATTTTTTTCTTTCGTAGAAGCATCATCTATTATACAAACATCATAATTTTTATAATTTTGAATTTCAATAGATTTTAAACATTTTTTTAATAGACTTATTCCGGGATTGTAAGTCGTTATAATGATTTTAAAATAGTTATTTTTCAAATTTGAAAATTTTTCTATATTTGGTATAAAATTTAATATAAATAATATAAAAATTATACATAATATTAAAATTTTTTTTATTGACATACTTATATTTATATATGAAAAAAAATATATTATATTAGTAATGGTATTAGTAGTATTAATATTTTTATTAGTAGTTTTATTTTTTTTATTGAAAAAAGAAGGAAATATTGAAAAATTTAAAAATTCATTAAATGTATCCTGTTTAATATTAAGTTATAATAGACCTCATAATATAAAAAAATCTATTGAAGATATTTTGAAAATTCAATATATAAAAGAAATAGTAATTTTGAATGGTCATAAAGATTACAAAGTAAATTTTAATAATCCAAAAATAAAATCAATTGATGATTGGGATGATAATGATAAATATTTTTTACTAAGGAGATATAAAAATGTTAATTACTGTAAATATGATAATATTTTATTACTAGATGATGATTTATATCCAACAAAAGAATTAATGAATAATTTTGTAAATAATTATGTATTAGATAAAGATAATATTTACGGTTCATACAAAAGGTTGTGTAATTCCAAGGGATATTTTACAAAAAGTAAAAAATATAATTATATTTTACCCGGATTATGCTTAACCTCAAAAAAAGTAATTAATAATATATGGGAAAATATTAAGAAAAATAAAAAATTTATGAATTTAGTAATCGAACAAAAGGGTAATTGTGAAGATTTATTATTTAATTATGAATTTAATAAAATATATAAAAAAAATCCTAAATATATAAAGGGGGAATTTATTAGTTTAGATAAAGGAAATGGGTTTTATACAGGAGATACTAAAAAACACTTGGAAATAAGAAATAATTTTTGTAAACAAATTAATAAATCTTAATAGTTAAAAATATAAAAAATATAATAACAAGAATTAATAAAATATTTATTTTTCTTTTTTTTATTTATAGTTACTGAAACTTTCAATTATTTTTTTATTATTTTCTTTTGAAATTTTATTTATTAGATTATTTAAACCGATTATTCGCAATTCATAATTATTCTTAGTATTATTTTTTATATTCTGAGGGTTTAATCTTATTATTTTTGAAAGAACTTGAAATTTAACATTTTCATTTTATCTTTTATATTATAATATTTATTATTATTTGTATTAATAAAATATCCTTTTATTATATCTCCTAAATGATAATTTAACCACTAATCTTCATTTATTAAAAACTTTTCATTTATTTTTATTACTAACAATATTAAAACTAATATACCTAAAATAATAATTATTATATATAATATATTAATATTTTAGTTTTATAATAATAATTAAAACCACACATAACAATAAAATTATTAAATTATTATTTTTTTTAATACCAATATTTTCAATTACTGTAAAATGTTCAATTGTATCATTCTTAATTTTTAATACTAAATCATTTACTCCGTCAATTCTATTTGTAAAATTTCGAGTACCATTATTTTTATGATTTGGGTTTAATCTTACTACTTTAGATAAAATTTTATAATTACTTTTTACTTTAGGTCTATCTTTAATATTATAATATTTCATATTATCATTCCATTTATTCCATTTTCCAGGAACTTGTAATACTCTAAGTAATTCTGCTTTTGGTGAAAAACCATATGGTATTTTATCATTAAATATAATTTTTGATTTTTTATGAAATCCTATTTGCGGTTCTTGTATAGGAAATTTATCGTAATTTATATTTTTTTTAAGTAAATAATTATTTTGTAAATTTAAGTTTGCTAATCTAATTTGTGGGATAATAATGTAATCTTCGTTTTTTATTTTTGAAAATTCAATAAATAAATCTTGAGTAAAATAAGAATTTGAATCAAAAGGAAATATCCAGTCATAATTATTTTTTTTCCCATAATTTATACAATAATTTCTGGCTCCATTATTATTAATTAAGTATAAATTATAATCATATAAATCTTGATTATATGTATCATATATTTTTTTAGTGTTTAGTTTAGTATTAAATTTTATTTTATTAAAATCTTTTATTTTAAAAGGTAAATCTAAATATTCAGCATTATATTTTTCTAATAATCCAACCAATTTTTTTTTATTTTTATTATTATAAATTCTATTTAATAAATACATTTTTTTAGTATTTTTAAATTCAGGTTCATTTTGTAAGGTAAATTTTAGATTATCATAAGTTTGATTTTCTCCGTGTAAACTACTTAAATCATTACCTAAAATCCTAATTAATAGTATTTTATTCAACATATACTATATTAAAATATAATTATATATTAATTATAATGACACCGATAGTTTTTTTCTTAGTTTAATATTATTAATATATTTATTAAAAAAAAATAATATTGAAAGATTTACAAATATAAATAATTATATTACAGTTTTACAGTATTTAGTATTTCCCCACCACCTTGTTTTACTATATTAGCAATAAGTTTAGAAAAACCTCCACCTGATTTAATAAATTTTTTACTTTTAGACATAAAAATAAAATCATTATCAGGATTATCACTATTATTTTCTTCAAAATTTATATTTTTTTGTTTAAGTATTTTTCTAACATTTTCAAGATATTCATTATTCTTGTTCATATCAATATTTTTTATATGAGAACCGTATACTAATATTACTTTACTATCATTATTGGTTAAAAGTTTTTTTAGTTCCGAAAAATGTAAAATATAACTATATTTAAGTTTTTCCGAACTTATTATATCTCCAATTCTTAAATGAATAACAATGTCATCTTTATTTGGTAATATCATATTTTTACATTTTTTTTCAATTATTTTATTTAAAATTTTAAAATTATTTTTTCTTTCCTCTATGTTTTTTAGTTTTTTTGTTTCTTTAATATATAACCCACCTATACTATTTGGATTTTTTTTTTCTATATTATCTAAATATTTATATTCTTTATTATTAAAACAATAACCCTTAATTATATCTCCTAAACGATAATTTAACCATTCATCTTTATTTATAATGAAATGTTCTCTATTATTTAATAAAAATATAACAAATATAAGTACTGTTATTAATATTAATATCATATATTAGTATTACATAATTTATTAATTGGATATAAAAATAGAAAAAATAAATAATTATATTACAGTTTTATAAACCTCATTTTAATTTATATATTAATTATAATGATATCGGTAGTATTTTTCTTAGTTTAATATTATAAATTACTTGGATATAAAAAATAAATGAGTAAAATTATTCTCTAATATTTGTTTTTTAATTAGGATTGATTTACTTCAATAAAACTATAAATTCATTTACCTTTCATATAATCATATAAATCAACATAAATTTATCATTTATATTTTCATTTAATTTCTTGCTTTTTCTTTTCTTTACTTTAAAACTACTATAATCTAATTCTTTACCAACAAATTTATTTAGTTTATCTTTGTTGTCAAGTATATCATTAAAATTTAATAAAAGCACTGGAAATGGTAAGTTTTTATTGTTCCAATTATCAAATTGGTTTTTAATTCCATAAATATCTGTATTATATTTTTCAGTTAAATCTATAAAAGTTTTTAAATCGTTTAAATCTTCTTTTTTTAAATTATGAATATTACCTAATTTATTTAATTGAATATATGCCCAATTTCTTCTAAAATGAGATAAAACCGATTTTAGAGGATCATTATAAAGAAAAATACATTTTTTTATTTTTATATTTTTTGATTTTAAAATTTCTGGTGTGTGCATATGCTTTAATTTATCAACGCAGTTATTTATATTTATTTTATTATTTTTTAAAAAATTCATAAAATATGATTGTCCATTTCCTCCTGCTCCTACAACTAAAATATCTATATTTTTGTTTAAAAAATTTTCTTTATTTTGTTTTTTAATTAATAAAAATAATATCAAAATTAGTACAAAGAAAATTGTCTGTTTCATATATATATTATTTATTGCCAGCCATTTTTATTGATTAAATATGTATCATATGTTTCGCCGTTCGTTTTGAAATTTGATATTTTTTTACTAGCATTATTCATAATAATTTTCTCAATATAAAAAATATTTTAGATAAATGTTATAATATTTTAGAACATACCGATACATTTATTCAAAGAACTTTAAGTAAAGATTTTAATATATTTTTTTGTAATCCACAAGTAATAAAACATAATTATGATACAGTTTCTAGTATTAGAAATAAAAATAGGAAAAACGAGGAAAAAAGAAATAATTATATTACAGTTTTATAAACTTTATATATATTCCTACTTTATATATATTCCTACTTTATATATATTCCTACTTTATATATATTCCTAAATTACAATTATTTTATAAAATCTTAATTGATATAAAATATATTTATATATATTAATTGAGTATGCGTGAATTATGCTTTATAATACTAATGATTATTTTATTTGTAATTTTAAAAAAAAATAAAAAAAATAATATTGAAAGATTTTCAAATATAAATAATTTTAATAAAAATTATAAAGATTGGTTTAATAATAATATTGATTTATTTTACATAAATTTAGATATAAGTCATGAAAGAAGAAAAAAAATGGAAAAACAATTATCAAAATTAAATATAAATTATAACAGATATAATGCTTATAATGGAAATTTAATTGATAAAAAGTTTAATAATAAATTAATACAAGATTTTAATACTATTAATTATAACTCTCATATATATAAAAATAAGAAAGGATCATTAGGAAATTATATATCTCAACTAACTTGTTGGTATGATTTTTATTTAAACTCTAATAAAAAATACCTTATGATTATGGAAGATGATATTTTAATAAACAATAATTTTAATACAGAAAATATTAAAAAAATAATTAATAGTGTTAATGGCATAGACTGGACAATGATTAAATTGTTTTGTTTTGATAAAAGGGAGGGGAATGTGCAAAATAAATTTTTAATTAAATCAACTTGTAATACTAAAAATTATAGACATCCTAAAAACACAGGAATGCAGTGTTATATTTTAAATAAAAAAAATATAAAAAAACTAATTCAAGATATGTTACCAATTAAAAATGATACTTTTGATTGGAAAGTAAAATATATAATGTTGAAACATAATATTTTTATAACACATGAAAACTATGTTGAAACTCCAGATCATAATAATTCTTCTGATAGAAAATTAATAGATAAACAAAAAAAAATATAATTTTATTATAAATGATAGTTTTAATAATAATATTATATATTATATTATTTATTTATCATAATATAAATATAAAAAAAGAAACTTTTATAAATAATAATTCAATATATAATATTATTAAAAAACAGAAAATAAATAAAACTAAATATAATAAAAATAAAATTTATAATGAATATAAAAATTGTAAAAATTGTTCTCTTGTCTTATATCAAATAAAAAATAATAATTTAGATATTAAAGATAAAAATAATATTAACCCAAGAATTCATAATAAAAGAATAGACTATATTACTTCATTAATAAAAGAAACTCTAAAAAAATATAAAATCGGTGATATGATTTTTATAGTTAGTTTAAGAGATAATTTACCTAATTTAAAAATATCATACTTAGGACCAGTCTATGAAGAAAATAAAAATAGTTTAGCAATACCAAGTAATTGGTGGGCATATTTTACAAAATCCGACAATAGATTATTTATTCCTTCTCTCTTTGACCAAATTATTAATGAATATAAAAATAAAAATACTAATCAAAAAAAAGATAATAGAATAGTATTTAGAGGAACTAATAATTGCGAACTTAGAAGAAAAGTAAGGAAATTATCAAAACTAACTCCTAAATTAGTAGATGTAGAATTACCAATAGGTAAAAGTGATAAAAATTATATTCCAAATGATAATTTAATATCAAATTATCAATATTATTTTGTTTTAAGAGGTAGAGGAAAATGGACCGGATCTATTAATCAATTTTCTTTAGCGAATGGAACTTTATTTAAAATTGAAGAAAATTCAAAACAACCTATAGAATTATTATTAGAACCAGATATAGATTATGTTTCTATAAATAATAATTTATCTAATTTTAGAGAAAAAGTTAATTTAGTAGCAAATAAAAATTTAATGAACCAAATGAAAAATAATCTAGAAAAAAAATCAAATATTTTCTTTACATCTGATAATATTATGAAATATATGTATTATTGTCTTATTAATTTATATGATTAAATAATTTATATGGCTAGATTTTTCAAATATTTATTATGAAAATATATATTAAATGATAGAATTACTACTATTATTTATTATTATACTATTTATTTATCTATACAAAAAACAAGAAAATTTTATAAATAATAAATGTGATGTTTATTTAATATCTAATAAAAGTGATATTAAAAATCAATATATTAACAAAATTAACAAAATAAAAATTAAATCAAATGATAAAGTAATTCGTTTTAATCATTCTGGAAATCCTGATATTTTTCCACATAAAACTGATATCGCAGTATTTAGGAATAATAAATATAATTATTGGGGAAATGGAAAACCTATTTGGAAAAATTTAAATAATAAAGAAGTATTTTTATTAGGTACAAATAAAAATACTCAAAATGTCAAAGAAGAATTGGAAAGTAAAAATAATAGAGTAGAAATAATTAATTATGATAAAATATATAATAAAACAGAAAGTTCTGGCAAAATTGTAATTAATCATTTACTAAATAAAAATGATATTGATAAAATATATTTAGTAGGATTTGATTTTTATAAAGGTGTAAATAATTGGCATAATTTTAAAAATGAAGAAACATTTGTTAATAATCATAAAAATAAAATAATACAATTATAATTTATAAAAAATCTTCATCATATAATACTTTATCTTCTTCTATATCTTTTTTTACTTTTTTTCCTATAATATATCTCATTTTAGTAGGTGATATACCCGTTCCAGGACCTTTAGTAGTTAGCATATCTCTTGTTACCATTTCTCCTTCTTTAAAGTCCCTAGTTGATACTAAGGATTTACTTAGTTTTATAAAACATTTTTCTTCTGATAATAATTTTCTTTTCTCATCACAACCAAGTGCTTCCTCAACTACTCTAATATCCCTTATTAATTTAGTTAATCCGGGTTCTTCTAATGAAGCAGCGTGGTCCCCTCCTTTCATTGTTCTGTCTATAGTGAAGTGTCTTTCTACTACTTTTGCTCCTATTGCGATAGCTGCGGTAGAAATAGCGATTCCTTTTTCGTGTCCGGAATATCCTATAACTGCTTGAGGAAATGTTTTTTGATATTTCTTAATAACATTTAAATGTATATCTGTATTTAATGTTGGATAACTACTGGTACATTGTAAAATCGCAACTTGTTTATTATGAACCGAAATGACTTCATATGCCTCTATAACTTGTTCTAAGTTTGCCATACCCGTAGAAATTATCATTGGTTTCTTCTTTTTAGCAGTATGTTCTAATAAAGGAAAATTAGTTAAATCAGCAGAAGCCATTTTGAAAAATGGAACCCCTAATTCATCCAAGAAATCTACACTTTCTTCATCCCAACCGGAAGCAGTAAAAGGAATTCTAATTAAATCCGCATATTCCTTTAATTCTCTAAATTGATCGAAACTTAATTCTAAGAATTCTTTATGTTCTCCATATGTTGGAGCGAAAGAATTATGTGTTGTATATGGTTTATTTAATCCTTCTTTAGTTAAAATTCTATTTATTGTCCTCTTTTGAAATTTGACTGCGTCAGCACCTGCTCTTTTTGCCAAAGCAATTAATTCTTTGGCTGTTTCAACAGAACCGTTATGATTAATACCTGCTTCTGCTATAATAAATACATTATCCGAATTAGATAATCCTATATCTTTGGGAGTAAACATATAATATTTAACTAATTAAAAAAAATATCTTTTAAACGAAAATAAATTAATTATATTTTAATTATCAAATAAATTATAATCCGTTTCACTTATAATAATTTCTTAATAGGTAAGGTAAAAACCGTATCACTATTAATATCTAACATTATACTTGTATCTTTAACTTGATAACAATACCACCATCCATATGGGATAAATAATATTTGTTCTGTACTTAAATTAATTTCCATATATTTAGTTTCTTTTAGGTTTTCTTTTTCTTTAGTCCAAAATGAATATTTGGATTCTTGTTGTCCAATGTTATTTATAAAATATTCTATTTTTTGTTTAGGATTGAATAAATAGACTGAAATATTTCCCGTTAAAATACATATAAAATGTCTAACTTTATTTTCTCTAATAAGTTTAGAATTTTTTTTAGTTTTAACTAAATTAATTTCATATCTTTTATTAATAGTTAATACATTATTTAATAACTTAGTATTTTCATTTAAAACTTCTTCAGTTAATTTACTTTGATCTATTACATCATTTTTGTCATATATAAACCAATCTTCTACTACACCTAACATTACAACCGGTAATTTATTTCTTACTATCTCTATAATTTCATTTCTATTAGGTTTATACTTTTGTAATATCTCATAACTATTAATGGTTTTTTTAATATTTAAAAAATTTAATATAAAAAAAATTTTAATAAATACTATTACTATAATAAATATTATAGTAATTATTTTATTATCTTTTAGTTTTTCTTCCATACTAATTTAAAATTATAAAATAATTTACTATTTTTACCATAAAAAATTTTATAAGACCCTAAATTTCAAAAAAATGAAACTACTTAAACAAATAATATTAATAATAATTATCTAAAAAATGTCAAACTATAATACCGAAATTCAAGCAGTTAAAAGCGTTAATTTAAAAATGTTAAACGGAAACCATACCGGTCAAGTTAAATGGTTTAATAGGCGTCGTGGATACGGTTTTATTAAAATTCTAAAATCAGAGGAGTCTGATGAGGATTTTATTGGAAAAGATGTATTCGTTCATCAGTCGCATATTACTCCCAAACAGAGTACTTATAGAAGTTTAGAGGAGAATGAGTATGTCGAATTTACTTTATCATTAGATGAAAGAAATACAACCCAGGCTGTTAATGTGACAGGTATTATGAATGGAACTTTATTATGTGATGCTCACGCTGAAAAGCAGAAGTATAATATGAATAAGGAATTCAATAATGCTCAATAATTTTTAATTTTTAATTTCTAATTAATTTTTGTTTTTAATAAATACTAAAATTAATTATTTAAACCATTAATGTTAATGAAATGAAATGGAAACATCTGAAATAGTAACAACGGTTTTAATACCTTTATTTATAGGTCCTTTATTTATATTTTTTAAAACATTATGGGATAGGTATAATGCGAAAAAGGATAATGTTAAAAAGATAGAATATGATGAACAGATAGGGAAAATACGAGAACAACTAAATAATTTTTATTGGCCGGTTTTAATAAAATTAAAGTGTCTTAATCATTTAAATTACAGTGAAGTAAAAACGGAACATATAGAATTAAAAGAAATATTTTTAGAAGATAGTATGTCGGAACCTAGTGATGTAAAACCTATAAATACATCGAATGGTAGACGAAAAAAAAGAAAGAAGGGGAAAATATGTGGAAATAATACTATGATAGAAGGGGATTTTGTAGTATGTCAAAATATAGTTCATAAACCAGACGTATATAAAATGTGTCAAAAATGCCTAAGGAAAAAAAAAAATAAAGTTGAATTTAGTGATTCTGATTCAGAAACTTATAAAAGTAATGAAAATTTAAATTTACTTAATAATGATACAAAAATAGATATAGAAGAAAATTTATCTTGGGATGATAAAGACGTAAATACTAAAATTAGAAGAAGAAAAACTATAAAAGAAAATGATAACGTAGAAAATATAGAATTAAATGAAAATTTAACAATGTTGGTTGATTCTCCACGAAAAGTTAAAATTAATATAGTGGATGATACTACAGGAACTAGTTCAAAGTCTTCTAGTAGTAGCGGAAGTAATATAATAGGTGAAGAAAAGTTGGTAAAAAAAACTATAAAAATAGAAAAATTACTAAAATTTGAATTAGATAATAAGATTATAAATTTATGTTTAGAAATTAAGGTTATAATAGAAGAGAATATTGCTATTATAAAACCAGATAAAAAAATAGGTAAAGAGTTAGTTAAATTTATTAGATTTGTAGAAACTATTTGTATTATTGATAATTATAATACTAAAAAAAAAGAAATGAAAAACAAAAAAAAATATATAAATTACAACTATAGAGATTTAGGTGTAATTGATAATACTAAAAAATTAATCAAAATTATTTCCGATAAACTAAATCTTTTATTAATTGAAGAACAAGACGTTAAAACTAATTATTTATATTAAACTATTTCTTCATATTCCCCCTCTTCTATATAATTAGAATTTTGAACAACTGGAACTAAATAGTCATTATTTTCATTACAATACATTGAATTATATACACTATCTAAAATTATTGGTTTATTATTATTTATATTTTCATTCTTTAAAAAATTATCTGGTTGATTTATATCATTTTCATTTATATCATTTTCATTTATATCATTTTCATATACTATACTTTTTTTTTTATTAATAAATATTAGGAAAATAATACAAATTACTAATATAACTATTATAATTGTTGAAGTTGACTTTCTTTTTTTACTTTTAATTATTGATGTATCATTTTGATAATCTATTTTTCTTGAAGCATTATACTTATTACTTGTTGTTGTATATGTATTACTAGTTGTTTTTATAGTTGTATATGTATTACTAGTTGTTTTTATAGTTGTATATGTATTACTAGTTGTTTTTATAGTTGTATATGTATTACTAGTTGTTGTTATAGTTGTATATGTATTACTATTTGTTGTATATGTTGTATATGTATTACTATTTGTTGTTATAGTTGTATATGTATTACTATTTGTTGTATATGTTGTATATGTTGTATATGTTGTATATGTATTACTATTTGTTGGTATAGTTGTATATGTATTACTATTTGTTGGTATAGTTGTATATGTTGTAGTAGGACAGTAATCGCATGATTTTCTACAATTCTCTAACATATATTTATAAGATTTATCACAATATCCCCATAAACTCCATTTATGACAATTAGTATTATAATTATCACAATGATTGGTAGAACAATTTATTTCGTCACTTTCGTCATCACAATTTATTCTATTATTACAATATTCCAAAATATCAATACATTGATTATTATTTTGACAAGAAAATTGGTTTTTACTACATTTTATTTTTTTATTTGGACCTAATAAAATATAAATAAATATTAAATGTAAAATCATTTTATTATAAATTAAATATAATTCTTATATCAATTTTATTTAATATTAATAATGGAATATAAACTTGCAGAATATCAAGACAACGGATTTATTTTTAGATTTTCTAATTATTATTGGATTAATATTGATTTAGTAGAACAATATCCTAATTATAAAATTGTATATAATAAACTCGGTATTAAAGAATGGTATTACACTAACCAAAAAACATATGAAGTAAAAATTTTCAATAAAAATAAAAAATGTATTATTGAAAATGATATAAAATATTATCCTTCTACTCAATTTGATTTAGACGAATACTTATATTATAAAAAATCTAACTGCGATAATGCACTATTATATGGTTTTTTACAAGGTTTATATAAATTAAATGTAAATAGTATGATCCAAGAGACTATTGTTTAGTTATAAAAGAAAGTATAACAGGAATATTGTTTAGTTATATTTATTTAATTTTACTTATTTATTTTTATATAATATCCGAAAAATATTGTATTGTTTTTTTTAACCCTTCCTCTAAATTTATTTTAGGTTCCCACCCTAAAACTTTTTTTGCTTTTTCAATACACGGTTTTCTTGTTAACGGGTCGTCTTGTGGCAATTCATTATAAATAATATTTGATTTAGACCCTGTTAAAATTATAATATTTTTTGCCAAATTTAAAATACTTATTTCCTTTGGATTACCTAAATTAATTGGCATAATAGTATTACCATTTGTTTCACTATTCATTAATTTCATTAATCCTTCTACCATATCTGTTATATAACAAAAACTCCTTGTTTGTTCTCCTTTACCATAAATTGTTATATCTTCTCCTCTTAAGGCTTGTGTAATAAAATTACTGACTACTCTTCCATCATTTTTATTTAAAAAAGGTCCATATGTATTAAAAATCCTAGAAATCCTTATATCAACAAAACAATTCCTATGATATTCTGTCATTAATGCCTCGGCTACTCTCTTCCCTTCGTCATAACAACTTCTTATTCCTACTGGATTAACATTACCCCAATATGTTTCTTTTTGCGGTGTTTCTTTTGGGTCACCATATACTTCACTAGTAGAAGTTAGTAATATTCTTGCTTTAGTTCTTTTTGCCAAACCTAATATATTCAAAGTCCCTAAAACATTAGTTTTAATAGTTTTAATGCCATTTAATTGGTAGTCTTTGGGTGATGCCGGACAAGCTAAATGATATATTTGGTCAACTTCTAATAATATCTCTTTACAAACGTCGTGTCTTATAAATTCAAAATTATTTAAATTAAAAAGTTCTTTAATATTATTGAGATTACCTGTTAAATTATTGTCTAAACAAATAATATGATTATTTTCGTTTTTAACTAACTCTTTACATAAATTGGAACCTATAAATCCAGTTCCCCCTGTTACTAAAATTATCATTTTATATTTTTTTATACTAAGTCATTTTTTTAAGTATAGAGACACAAGAAAGTCTTTTTAATTTATCTTTATTAGTTAATTGTTTAATAAGTTCAAGTTCTTTTGGATATAAACTACTAAACTCTTCATCTATTGTATCATTTTTCAATTTATTTATTTTATCTTGTTTTTCCATATATGTATCAAAAGTAGATAATAATTCAAATAAAATAATACCTAAACTGTAAATATCACTATAAATAGAATATTCTTTATTTTCAATTGTTTCTGGAGATAAATAATTATAACTTCCATATTCATTTTCGGTTTTTACTATTTTTTTTTGTAAACTATTTTCGTCTTTGTATTTTATAGACATACCGAAATCCCCTATTTTTGTAATTCCATTTTTGTCAAACATAATATTACTGGGTTTAATATCCCTATGTATAATATTCATTTTATGTAAATAACTTAGACCTTCTAAGATATTTTTGAAAATAGATTTAGAATCTAAATAATTTATAGATGTTCTTTTCTCTAAATAGGTATTGAGATTACCATAACATAATTCCATTTGTATAAATAGGAACTTAGTAATTTCATAACTTTCAGCAATATTAGAACAAGAAGAACCGTATTCTTCTAAGTCACCCATAATATTAGGTAAATTACTACAAGTAGGTAAAAAGTCTTCAATCCAGGAATTATAATAACGAACAATATTCGGATGGTCTAAGGAAGCCATCATTTCAACTTCATTAATATATTTTTGACTATTAACATCATTATAAATGGGAACAATTTTAATGGCATAATCATTTTTATCTATTTTATGAAAACATTTGAATACATTTCCAAAACTTCCACTACCAATATTTTCATAGAAATTTATATTTCCACTATATTTACTGGTTTTTTCAATTGGTAGATATTCAATTAATTTATTCGTTTGAACTAATGTTAATTCTTCCAAACCTTTTTCTAATAAATTTTCTTCCTCAAGTTTCTGTTTAATTAAGGCATATTTATCTTCAATACCATTATTTTCGCAGAAGTTTTTGAGTAAGAATAATAATAAAATATCTTTTTGTTTTTCCATTTTATTGATATAAAAAAATATTTTTAAGTATCAATTTTTGTTTTTCTATTTTTATTTTATTTTATTATTATAAATATGAATAACCAAAATAATTCTTCATTAAGTGTAAGATTAAAATTAGCAATAGACGAAAATAATATCGAAGATGTAGAAACAATTATAAACCAAATTGAAGATATTGATAATTTAAATTTTTATATAGACGGTACAAATCCTCTTCATTATGCCATAGAAGAAGATAAGATAGAAATTGTAAAAATATTATTAGAATACGGCGCTGACGTTAATTTAAAAATTAATGATTATACACCTTGTATGTCTGCCACATTTATAGGAAATTTAACAATATTAAAATTATTAGTAGAATATGGGGGGAATTGCGATTTGATTACAACAAGAGGATATTCTGCTTTCAAACTTGCGTGTAACAGAGGAAATAAAGAAATTGTAAAATATTTATTTTCCAATTCGGCAACACACGAAAGAAATGAAAGTTTATGGATTGCTTGTAGAAATAATGATGTTGAAATTGTCGCATTATTATTATCGGATTCTTGGGAAAAAGATAAAGATATAGATTCTAATTTTATAAAAAATAATAGATCTTGTTTAGAAATTTCTATACAAGGAGGAAATATTGAAATTATTAATATACTTCTTCAATATGGTGCTGCTAATATAAATAAATGTGACACCCGTGGACGTTCTTTATTAATTAAAGCAATTATATATGAAAATATAGATATAGTAGAATTATTATTAGAAAAAGGAATACGTGTAATGGTAAAAGACCGAAGAACTAATTTACCTATTCATTTCGCAGCAGAAATTAATAATACGGAATTATTAAATTTAATTATACAAATAAATGACGTAAACTCTAAAAATGTTTTTGGAGAAACCCCTATTTTTAATGCTTGTAATTATAACTG
>Ga0209534_10001939_pt1 | contig 21181 bp, 4 predicted proteins | sample COG_07_FD_184751 | JGI IMG/M metagenome (GOLD analysis project Ga0209534, IMG submission 184751) | Pelagic Microbial community sample from North Sea - COGITO 998_met_07 (SPAdes) (version 2) | ecosystem: Environmental > Aquatic > Marine > Neritic zone/Coastal water | place: Helgoland, sampling...
TTTGATAATGTAAATACCGAAGATCCTATTTATACACTCAGCCCAGGAGATAAAATTAATGGATCGGTCAGTTTTACGGTTACAGGAACTCAAGCAGGTTGTGCAGCTGCTTCCGATACAATGGTTTTGACCATTCAAAAAAATCCGATCGCCAATGCGGGGACGACATTGCAAATTTGTGAAGGTGAGTCTGTTACAATTAGTGCAGCAACCGCACAGTTTTCAAATACAACCAATTGGACCCAAAGTGGTGGTTTAGGAACTTTTATAAATACCTCTACTTTAGCCCCTACCTATAATTCTGCTTTAGGCGAGTCCGGTACTGTTAATTTGACTTTAACAGCAGATGCGATTGCTCCCTGTACAGTGCCTTCTACATCCCAAACAGAAATCATAATTACTGCGAAACCACAAGTTGATGCCGGTACTGATGCTCAAATATGTGAAGGCGACTCTTATACGATTAACTCAGCGACCAATACAAATACTGCTGGATTAATATGGACTACCAATGGTAACGGTACGTTTCAACCAGGTTCCGAATTAACATTAACACCAACCTATATCCCTGGTTCTTTTGATATAAATTTAGGGACAGTCACCCTTACGCTTACGGGACTAGAAAACTTTCCTTGTAATGCAGCTGCTGAAGATTCAATGGTTTTGACAATCAACAAGATACCAGAAATTACGTTTATTAATCCAAATGTAGATTTGTGTGTGGATAATCCCAATTTTCCAATTGCTAATATTGTTTTAGATCACTACGATACCTTATTATGGGAAACCTCAGGAACCGGTAATTTTGGAGGTTTGGAAACGACCGAAACACCAACGTATTTTCCAACCCCTGCCGATTATGAACTTGGTGTGGTGACACTGACATTAACCGCTTCAAGAACGCCTTTAAATTGTAATTCTTCAACACAAGACACAATTACACTTAATTTTATTGAAAAACCAACGGTAGATGCGGGGCCGCCAATTGTAAGTTTATGTGAAGGCGCACTTGCTCCGTCTTCTTATGTAACAGATCAAGCGACCGCTATAGATTATTCAACGCTTACTTGGTCTTCTAATGGTAGTGGAACTTGGTCAACAGCAAATCCAAACAATTTATTAGAAACGTATACGCCTTCAGCTGCAGATTACGACACAGGCTTTGTTATTCTTACGCTAGAAGCCAACTCAAATGCGCCCTGTACAGATTTAGTAACGGATACGATTCAACTTGATTTACAAAAACTTCCAGTCATCACCGTTCCGGCGACAACGTCCATTTGTATTGACCAAAATACCTTTGGTATTGGTGGAGTATCCATTGCACCAGCTACGGCTTACGATCCAAATTCCATTGTTTGGGAAACAACAGGTACAGGAGTTTTTACCACTTCTGGTGATCCGTTGAACCCAATTTATAACCCGTCTAATTCTGATTTGGCGACTGGTGGTGTTACCTTAACAATCACTGTCGATTCAGTTTTACCATGTGCAATTGAGGTGACCGAAAGTTTCGATCTTTTATTTCAGGTTCTTCCTGTTGCCGATGCGGGTGTTGACTTAACAGAGTGTGATTTGCCATTTCAAATCACTACGGCTACTTTTGATACAACAACAGTTAATAATTTAGTTTGGTCCAATGGATCAGGAGATGGATCCTTTGATCTTGACAATATTATAAGTCCAATTTATACCCCTGGAACAGGAGATTTAGCTAACGGATCGGTAACCTTAACTTTAACCGCCACAGCCTTAGATCCATGTACGGCCGATGAAGTCACTTCAATGGTTGTCTCTTTTGTAGATTCACCAACGGTTGTAGTGGTAACGCCACAAGCTCCAATTTGTGAGGATGAAACTAATGTTGCAGTCGTAGGTACTACGATTACCGATGCAGATTCCTTTATTTGGACGTCAACAACAGGTACTGGAACAACTATTGCAAATCCTACGACTTTGAATCCGTTAGTGACCCCTAGTGCTACAGATATAATTAATGAATTTATTGATTTAACCCTAACAGTAACTCCGAATGCACCATGTGGTGCCGCTGTTGTGGAAGTGGTTCGAATCCCTGTTCAGGAAAAACCTGAATTATTTCCAGGCGTTTCTCAAAATATTTGTGAAGGTGCGATTATATCCACCGCAGAGGCAACAGAAACGAATGTGATCAATATTACTTGGTCTAATAATGGGGGTGATGGAACTTTTACAGCATCCATTAATAACATTACCACTGAATATACACCTGGTCCCAATGAAATTGCAAATGGCTTAGTTGAATTAGTAGTTACTGCAGACGCAATTGCACCATGTGTTGGAACAATTTCGGAGTTGATTACTCACACCATTACAAGGGATCCAGTTGTCACTCTAACAACAAACGAAGACACAATTTGTGAATCACAAGGAAGTTATACAATCCCAACAGGAACAGTTTCTATAGAGAATGTAAGTTCTGTTGACACTTTCGGTTGGACATCATCTGGTTCGGGTACATTACTAGGAGCCAACTCCTTAACTCCATCTTATGAGCCTTCATTGGCTGATATTGGTACTGGTTTTGTGAATTTAATTTTTACGTTAAATCCAACTGCGCCATGTAGTACTCAAATCACAGAAACATTTAAATTAAATATTGATCCTTTGGCGACGATCAATTTTACCGATGATGGCGTTTTCTGTGAAGGCGATGATAAACCATTAACAGCGACTTTCGCCAACCATGATCCTAGCACTATCAACTGGACAATTATTAATGGATCAGGAACTTTAACAGGTGGAAACACTGCCAGTCCTACGTATGAGCCTGGTGCTGATAGTGATACCGTTGTGATTCAGATAAGTGTGGATGGAATTTCGCCTTGCGATGAACCAACCACAGAACAATTTACAATGAATGTTATTAAAACCCCTGTGGTTTCTATGACAACTCTTAATGATACGGTTTGTAGTTCTCAATTGACCTATGATTTAACAGGTAACTCTGTTGAGGATCCGACAAATATATTAAGTTGGACGCGCGTAACTCCAACAGGAACGGGAACGTTTTCAAACCCAACTGATCTAAATCCTTCTTATACATTTAATGCAGCAGATGTTGCAAATGGCTTTGTGACCTTACGTTTAACCGCAACAAGCGCAGCGCCTTGTTCTTCTACTGATTTTGAAGAAATTACAATTATAATAGATCAAGCGCCTAATGCAACAATAAGCTCTCTTGGAGCAGTTTGTGCTGGAGAATCCTATACCGCGACTGCTTTCAACCCTGATGGAAATACAGTATCATGGACCGAAATTAATGGCAATCATGGAACGTTTGTTAATTCAAATTTAGACACAGCTACTTTTAATCAATTCCCTGGAAATGAGGATGATTTTGAGATCCAATTAACGTCTACAACTACGGCGACTTGTGCGCCTTTTGTTCAAACCATTACAGTGGTTGTACAACCAAAACCAACTATCGATGTTGGGAATTCAATTCAGGAGGTATGTAGCTCAGAACCATTTGTGATCTCTGGAGTAACTGCTACGGATTATGCCTCTGTTTTATGGACAGTGGATGGCACTGGAAGTAGTGCAGGTTTTAGCAATCCAACAGATTTAAATCCTACATTTACACCATCAGCTTCACAACTGCTAGCCGCTCAAGTTGTCTTAAAAGTCACAGCGCTTGCAGAAGCAGATTGTGGAAGCGTATTTGATGTGTCAGATACAATAACATTAAATTTTAACCCAGAGCAAACCGTTAGTTTTACAGCGCCGACTTCTATTTGCGAAGGGGATACAATCTCATTAGTTGGATTAGCACCAGATTCTTCTAGTATTTTATGGTCGACAAGTTCTACTTCTTTGACATCTGGTTTTGCAGATCCTACCAATCTAAATACGATATATACGCCTTCTGCTTTAGATTTAAGCCTGGGTCGAGTTACTCTAACAATGACAGGTTTTTCAAATACAAATTGTCCAGACGCTACTTACTCTTTAGAAGTATTAATTGAGCGTAACCCAACTGCAGATGCGGGAGGTCCAATATCCATTTGTGAAGGAACAACTTCTTATCAAGTCAATGATGCGTTTGCATCCAATTATGACGTATCAGTTTCAACAAATATCAATTGGTCTCTTACAGGTCCTGCAACCATACAAGCGGGTACTCAAAATGATATAGATCCAGTAATTGTTCCAACAGTGGGAGCTACAGGAGATATTATTTTGACATTAACGGTTAATGGATACGATTCTTGTAATACAACAATTACGGATACAAAAACGATTACCATAGTTCCAAGTCCAATCGTTGTTGTGCCTTCAACTCGAACTATTTGCGAAGGTGAATCATTTACACTTACAAGCTCGGAAATTTCCGCTTCCAATTATGGTTCAGTATTATGGACTTCATCAAACGGATTAGGAACGTTTACTCCTAACAATGATTTAGCAACGATTTATACTCCAGCTCCTGGTCAAACAGGAATAGTGAATTTAATCTTAACTGCTTCTTCAACTTCTGGTTCTTGTTCAAGTGATTCAAGTCCTGTACAATTGGAAATTATTCCAAACCCAATTGTTGACGCTGGTGTTGATGCTACTATATGTGTAACTGAAACCTATACTGTAGTTGGAGCGAGTGTTTTAAATGAATTTACATTTACATGGAGTGTTACTGGTCCAGCTCAGATTGTGTCTGGCGAAAGTACCTTAACCCCGATTATTGCTTCAGATGCTGGAGCAACCGGAACAGCTGTGGTGACCTTAACTGCTGTTGGAACTGGAGTATGTCCAGTTTCGATAACGGATAATTTTAACCTAGAAATAAATGCTTCGCCTGTTGTCAATGCTGGTAACGATGATATTCTTTGTGAAGGGGAATCTTCATATCAACTCCTTGGCTCAGTAGTAGATGCAGATGCTTCTACAACCTATTCTTGGATAACATCAAATGGTAGTGGTATTATTCAGCCTACAGCTGATCCATTACAACCAATATACATCCCTGGCCCAACTGATTTTAACTCTGCTACAGGTTCCAAGGACATTCAGTTTGATCTTACATCAACTTCAACAAACGGTTGCGCTTCCTCAACTGATTCGATGATCTTAACGATTTACGCGAATCCAATTGTGAGTGCAGGCTCAGATATTTTTGATATTTGTGAAGATACAGATGTCATTTTGAGTTCGGCAACTGCAAGTAATTACAGCAGTATCACATGGTCAACTTCTGGAAATGGTACATTTGATTACTCTAGTAGTACAATTAATCCAACTTACAGTCTTGGATCGGATGATGTCACTTCTGTGACCTTGACACTTTCAGCGATGCCTAATGTTGCTTGTTCGCAAGTTGCTGTTTTGGATGAAATGACGATTTTTATCAATCAAGATACAACGCTTTCAGCGACAACCAATACAATTACAATGTGTGGTGCCACATTTACAATGCCTGACTTGATAGATGTCAGTAATGCTACATCTATTCTTTGGACAAATATTACAGGTGCATCCGGAACTCCAGGAGTCCTAACAAATGTTAACTCAGAAACACCAAGCTTTACGCCTTCAGTGAATGAAATCGCTAATGGTTTTGTTTTACTTAGGGTAGAAACTGTACCCGAAGCTGGTTGTACAACAATATTAAGCGAAACGATTACTGTTAATCTGCAACCGCTCTTAGAAGTAGAAGCAGGTTCATCTTTAGCATTCTGTGAGGGTAATGATGTTATTGTTTTAGGAAATGGCGCTACGACTTTAAACGCTTCAACGTTTACTTGGTCTCATGACGGAACAGGAAGTATTGATCCATCCACCATTAATACATTAAATCCAAAATATATCCCTGGAACTAGTGAAACAGGAGATATTATACTTACTCTGACTGCTACAAGTACCTCCCCATGTACAGGGGATGTATCCGACACAATGACTGTAACAATTCAGTCACAACCAACAGTCACCGTTGCCGCTGATTTTACGGTTTGTGAAAGCTCTAATATTAATATTGTAAACACAACTGCTACGGACGCAAATACCATAATTTGGACGAGTTCACAAAACAGTGATGGGTCATCTTCGGGTGGTTATGTAAGTGGAATATTTACAAACGATGCAATTCTCAACCCGAGTTATACACCCTCACAAGGTGATATCGATTTGGGATATGTGTATCTAACGATTAGAGTTTCGAACACTGCTTGTGGTACTTTTGTTACAGATGTTATACAAGTTACGATAGCTGACGGAGTTGGAGTCTTTGCAGGAGTTAATGCATCGATTTGCGAATCAGAAACCTATACATTGTTAGATGCAACTTCTAGTGCTACAGACGTCACATGGATAAGTTCTGAAAACAGCAATGGAACGTCTTCCGGAACCTATTTACCAGGGTCATTTTCAGATGCTACAGCTCTGAACCCTGAGTATATCCCAAGTATTGATGATATAAATAGGGGATATGTGTACTTAACAATCACAGGAACTGGAAATAGCAGTTGCCCAGTGAGTAGTAGCTCAATGTTATTAAATATAATTAAGAGTCCTACGGTAACTGCTAACGATATTAATACTTGTGTTAGCAATTCAACAGGTGTACCATTAAACGGAACAGGAACTAATTTTGATACACTAGAATGGAGTGTTATAGAAGGTCCTGGACAGGTTATTAATGATGTATATTTTTCATACTTAGGAACTGATATTCCTTCCAATGTGGTAACAAGACTACGCCTTGTAGCAACTCCATTATCACCTTGTGCAGGAAATGCAATACAAGAAATTATCGTTATTACTCAAGCGCTTCCTTCAGTTGAAGCTGGTGATAACGGGGCCATTTGTTATATCCCAGGAACAGCAATTGCTCCTTTTACAATACTTGGTACAAACGTTTCTAATGCGAGTTCCACGAGTTGGACGACATCAGGAAGTTTATCGGGTAATTTTAACCTAGGAAACCCTGTTGTTTACGAATCTTTTAGTAACAATTGTACTCCAGAAGTATTGACCTTAACAGCCAATGGTGTAGGTGCATGTAGTTCAGAGTCAGTTTCAGATTCAGTAACATTAACTATAAATTGTACAATTCCAAATTTAGGAGCTATTACAGGACTAGATACTGTTTGTCAAGGAAATTCAGGAGTTGTATATACCGTTCCAGTTAACTCAAATGTAATTACCTATGAGTGGCAAGTGCCAACAGGTGCTACAATTGTTTCTGGTCTAGGGACTAACTCAATTAGCGTTGATTATGGTGCTAATGCAGTTTCAGGAAATGTTTCTGTAAATGGTATGAATGGTTGTGGTAGTGGACCGAATTCTACATTACCAATTACTATTGATGAATTACCAACTACGGGGATTGTGTCGGGAGAACAAACAGTGTGTGCAGGATCAACACATGATTATACAACCACAATAATTCCAAACGCATTGTCCTATTTATGGACATTACCTGACAGCAGTACGATTTCTACAACTATCAATACAATTTCTATTGCGTTTGCTGCTTCAGCTACTACCGGTAATTTATCTGTTCAAGGAAATAATTCTTGTGGATTGGGAGCTTCTTCTGCGGTTCTACCAATCACAGTTCAATCACAACCAACTTTGACGAGTACATTGACTCCACCTTCAATTTGTAGTGATGAAACTTTTGAATATGTACCAACTTCGGCATTAGCTAGTACAACCTACAGTTGGACTAGAGCTGTCATCTCTGGAATTTCAAATACTGCTGGATCTGGGACAGGAATAATTAGCGAAGTTCTAACAAATACAAGTTCTATAACAATTCCAGTAAATTATATTATCACTTTAACTTCAGAAGATGGTTGTAGTGATTCAGAAACTATTACAGTTGACGTTGATCCGAATTCTATTCTAACTTCGGTAACTCCAGTGGCAGCTATTTGCTCTGGTGATCAATTTAATCATACGTTAACCTCCAATGTCACGGGAAGTATCAATTGGACTAGAGCGAGTGTTACAGGAATTACGGAACCTGGGAGTAGTGGGGTCGATACGATAAGTGAAGTTATAACTAATGTTACAACTGCTCCAATCACAGTGGTATATTCAGTATTACTGCCTGCAAATTCAGCTGGATGTACTGGAGATCCAATTACATTTGATGTTGTTGTGAACCCAGAACCAAATGTTGATCAACCCGCATCACAGATTCTATGTGTAGGTGAAACATTAGATGTAAATTTTGTAACAACCAATACAGGGGGAGTCTCAGGGTTTACATGGACTAACGATAATTCCTCTATAGGATTACCATTAACTGGTTCTGGAGATATTTCAGGTGTCACAGTAATTAATACTTCACCAGTAAGTCAAGTAGCAACTATAGTCGTCACACCAACGTTTGATAACGAAGGGGTTTCTTGTACAGGTTCTCCAAAAACGTTTACAATCACAATAAATCCAGCGGCTCAAGTCAATCCTATCTCGTCGGAAGTAGTGTGTAATGGAGATAGTTTTACTCCGATCGCATTTTCAACTTCAAATACTTCAGGTACTACTACTTACAGTTGGACCAACGATAATACGAGCATAGGCTTAGCTGCATCTGGTTCTACGGATATTGTAGCATTTACGGCTACTAATATTACCACAATTCCTCAGGTTGCGACCATAGTCGTAACTCCAACCTATACCTTTAATGGTCGGGTTTGTTCTGGATCACCAGAAACATTCCAACTTACGGTTAATCCTTCAGCTCAAGTCAATCAACCAACATCTCAGATACTTTGTGAAGGTGAATTGGTGTCAAATATAGATTTCGATACCTTAAATACTGGTGGAACAACTACTTATGATTGGACTAATGATAATGTAACTATAGGGTTATCAGCTTCTACCGGCTCTGGAGATATTAGCTCGTTTACAGCGCTTAATTCTACGGGTATTCCACAAGTGGCAAATATTATAGTGACACCAACATTTACAAATGGTTCGGTTACTTGTACTGGTGCTTCTAAGTCCTTTACGATCACGGTAAATCCATCGGCACAAGTTGATCCAATAGCCTCACAAATTGTCTGTGTAGGAGATTCAACTACTGATATCAACTTTTTTACCACAAATACAGTAGGTACAACTACGTATTCGTGGACAAACAACAATACAACTATCGGTTCTCTTCCTGCTACTGGGACAGGAAATATTGCGTCTTTTACAGCCACCAATGTAAGTACTATTCCACAAGTTGCAACGATTACTGTAATTCCAGAGTTTACCTACAACGGCATTAGTTGTTTAGGGGCAACAGAAACATTCCAAATTACTGTGAATCCATCAGCTGAGGTGAATCAACCTTCTGATGAGGTCTTTTGTGAATCAGATGTTGCGGTTATCAACTTCACTACATCAAACACAGTAGGTACAACTACTTACAATTGGGCTAATAGTAATACTGCAATCGGATTACTTAATATTTCTGGTTCTGGATCTAGCATATCATTCACTACTACAAACACTGGAACCACTCCTATAACTTCAACATTGACAGTAACCCCAACATTTAGTTATAATGGTGTAGATTGTGATGGACCAAACAAAATATTCACAATTACGGTCAACCCTAATCCGAATATGATAACTCCAAATTCACAAATTTTATGTGATGGAGATACTACAACAGTTGACTTTACGACATCCAATAGTGTGGGTGCCACAACTTATGCATGGACCAATAATACGCCAAGTATTGGAATTCCTGCATCAGGAGTTGGATCGATTCCAGCATTCTCGGTTGTTAATACAGGAAATGCGCCAATAACTGCAAATCTAACGGTAACTCCAACATTTTCCAATGGAGGTGTAAGTTGTGTTGGCTCTACTGAAAATTTCACTATTACAGTTAATCCTTTAGCACAAGTAAACCAACCTGTTTCGGTAGTGGTTTGCGATGGTGATACTGTAGCTGCTACTAACTTTAGTTCCACAAATACAGTGGGAACAACCACTTATACATGGACTAATGATAATTTGTCAACAGGTTTAAATATTAGTAGTGGTACAGGAGATGTTCCTACTTTTACTGCTACAAATATTGGAACAGTTCCTTTAGTGTCAACGTTCACGGTGACCCCATCTTTTGATAATGCAGGGGTAATTTGTAGTGGACCTTCAAAATCATATACGGTTACAGTCAATCCTGTGGCACAGGTGAATCCACCAGCTTCGCAGGTAGTATGTAACGGCGACTCTACTAATGTGTCCTTTACAACCGCCAATACTGTTGGGTTAACAACATATAGTTGGACAAATTCTGATACGTCTATAGGTTTAGCTGCATCAGGAACCGGAAATATTCCAACATTTATAACATCCAATTTGAATCCAAACCCAGTTATATCAACTATAACAGTAACTTCAATATTTATCAATGGTGGTGTTTCTTGCTCTGGACCATCAGAAACGTTTACGATTACAGTCAACCCATCTGGTCAGGTAGATCAACCGACTTCTCAAATTGTGTGTAATGGCGATTCTACAACACCTGTCAACTTTACAACTTCAAATACCACTGGAACAACTACATTTAGTTGGACCAATTCAAATCCAAGTATTGGATTAGCAGCTTCAGGAACAGGGACACTTCCTTCTTTTGTGGCATCTAATAGTTCAAACACTGTGGCTGTGGGAACTATTGTTGTAACTCCATTTTACGACTATGGAGGAGTAAGTTGTCAAGGCGTTTCAAAAACCTTCACAATTGAAGTCAATCCTGAACCCGAAATGATTCAACCTGATGCGCAAGTCATTTGTGATGGAGATACATTCTTTTATAATTTTGATTCTAATAATTTAGGCGGTACAACTACTTATGAATGGTCTAACAACAATTCATCAATTGGGTTGGTAACTGGACCATCAACAGGAAATATCCCATCTTTTACAGCGACTAATTCAGGGTTAGTTCCTTCAGTTGCTACAATACAAGTAACTCCTACCTATACAAACGGTGGAGTAAGCTGTGTGGGCTCAACATTAACGTTTACAATTATGGTCAACCCTTCAGCAAGTGTAGTTTTACCTCCAAACCAAACGGTTTGTAATTCGGATTCCACTACTTCTGTGAACTTCTCATCAGTAAATACTTCAGGTTCCACAACCTATGAATGGATTAACAATAATCCAAGTGTTGGATTGGATGCGACCGGAATTGGAAACATCCCTTCGTTTGTTGCTTTGAATACTGGAAATATTCCAGTTGTTGCATCCATAGAGGTTACACCAATTTATAATAATGCTGGAGTAAGTTGTACAGGACCATCCCAAACGTTTACAATTACAGTCAATCCAACCGCAGAATTGATCACTCCGATTTCTCAGGTTCTTTGTGATAATGAAAATACAAACTTAGTAAGTTTTTCATCAACTAATTTAGGTGGAACAACAACTTATAGTTGGGTTAATAACAATACAACTATTGGATTAGCTGCGAATGGCCCTGGAGATATTCCATCTTTTACGGCTATTAATACAGGTTTTACTCCGATTGTAGCTACAATTACAGTAACTCCAACATACACAAATGATTCGGTTTTATGTGAAGGACCTTCTGAAGTATTTACTATTACAGTAAATCCAAGTGCTCATGTAATTCAGCCCGCAGATCAAACCCTATGTGCTGGAAATTTATCAACAGAGATTAATTTTAATTCTTTAAACACACCTGGTGCCACCACGTATACTTGGACTAATGATAATACGAGTACAGGTTTGGGTGCTAGCGGAACAGGAAGTATTTCATCGTTTACGACACTAAATACAGGTCCGTCTCCAAATGTTTCAACAATTACAGTCACTCCGGTTTACACAAATAATGGAGTTGTTTGTAATGGCACTTCAAAAAACTTTTTGATAACAGTAAATCCAACCTTAGATTTAGTTCAACCTGCAGATCAATTAGTCTGTAATGGACAATTTTTATCGCCTGTAGTTTTCAGTTCTAATAATACAGGTGTTTCTGTAAATTACTCATGGATTAATGATAATACCTCTATTGGACTTGCTCCAAACGGATCGGGAGATCTTCCATCCTTCACAGCAGTTAATACGGGCTCAACACAACAAACTGCGACAATTTCTGTGACAGCTACTTACACAAATGCTGGAGGCACTTGTAGTTCAACAGAAGTATTCACAATCACTGTGAACCCTAGTCCTGTTGCGACGATTACAGGATTAAATAGCTATTTGGTTTGTGAAAATGATGCAGAACCTTTCATTACTTTTGAAGGCTCAAATGGTTTAGCGCCATATACGTTTACATATCAAATAAACTCAGATCCAGTTCAGCAAGTTACTTCTAGTGGAACTTCAAATTCCGCTACAATTTCAATTTCAACTGCTAATTCAGGATCAAATGTAATAACTCTATTGAGTGTTTCTGATTCCTCAACGCCAACAGCTTGTGAGTCAACAGATATTACATTGCCAAATGAGGCTTTTGTAGATGTTCAAGAGCAAGGGACGATTATTCCACAGGACTCTAGCACAGTGAGTCAAGTAATATGCGAAGATACTGCTCTTGTACCAATAGTATATATAATAGGTGGTTCAGCGACCAGTGCGTTCGTGACAGGATTACCATCAGGTATTGTTTCATCTTTTGATTCCACTACCAGTACATTAACCATTAGTGGTGTGCCAACCAGTACGGGTACCTTTAACTATGTAGTTAATACTGCTGGTTCAACTAACGGATGTAATTCATCTTACGGAGGCTCTATTGTTGTGAATTCTAATGATGAAATCACAGAATTAACACCAACTACCATTGATCAAGAAGTTTGTTCTTGTGATACCATAGCACCTATTTCCTACAACTTAGGTGGTGGTGCTACTGGAGGAGATGTTCAATTCTCTCCGAATACACCAGCAGGAATTACTTGGTCAATTTCATCTAATATATTGACTATTTCTGGTGCTTCATGTGATATAGGTACTTTTGATTATACGGTTAATTCGTTTGGAATTTGTAGTTCGGATACTTTCGGAGGAACAATTGTAATCAAAGAAAACTCTACCATTACTTTAGTCTCAGGAAATCCTGATCCAATTGTTTGTGAGGGTAGTGCTTTTGCAACTCCAATCCAATATGCAATTTCACCAACAACTTCAACTCTTGTAATGACTCCAACCATTCCAGGGGTTACTTTTGATCCAACAACAGGAATTATTTCTGGGGTACCAACGCTGAGTGGAGTTTATAACTACACAATCAGTTCTAGTGAAGGCTGTAGTAATATACTTTCTGGAGTTATCACAGTAAATCCAGATCAAGATATATCTTTTATTTCTACAAACCCTACTCAAACTGCTTGTCAGAATTCACCTATAGATCCATTTGTGTTCTTAGTGTCACCAGGTGTTAATGATGTTACTATTACACCTTCACTGCCAGTTGGAGTGAGTTATTCTGTGATCTCAGGAATTGTTACGATTTCAGGAACTCCTGTCAATGCGATGGGTGTTGCTCAAAATTATATTGTAACAACGGTTGGTTCTTGTGGAGTTGCAGAATCAGAGACCTTTACATTAGATGTACGACAGGAGGCTACGATCACAGTAACCAGTGATGTTTCAACGATTAATCAAGCCATTTGTCAAAGTGGAAGTATTGAGCCAATTACGTTTACAATTGGTGGAGGTGCAACAGGTATAGAACCACTTAATTTACCTGATAACCTTGTCTTGGATTTTGATGCTGGGACTGGAGTATACACAGTGTCTGGAACACCTGTCACTTTTGGAACTTTCAACTTTAATGTAGTTACAACAGGATGTGTAGCGACGCAATTATTTTCTATAACAAACATTAATACAAATGTTTCTATTGATTTAACATCTGCAGTTGGAACGGACGACCAGCAATTATGTCAATCCAATTTTAACACACCAATTACTCCTATAGTTTACTCCTTAACTGGTGTTGCTGGAGTTACTGTAACAGGATTACCAGTTGGTTTAAGTTCGAATTATAACAACGTTACTGGCGAGTTAGTAATTTCAGGAATCCCAATAGACTCTGGAGAATTTAATTACGCCATAACAACCTTGCCATGTGAGCGTGTAAAAACAGGAGTTATAAAAGTTTCAACGCCAATTGCCTTTTTTGATGAACAAGTGACACAAGTTTCTTGTTATGGCGAAAATGATGGTGCAATTTCAATTGATATAAGAGGCGGTGCTAGTGCAGGAGGGTTGTATGCTATATCTTGGACTGGACCAAACGGATATCAACAAAATCAAGCAACAATTACAGGTTTAGAGCCTGGAGTTTATACAATCTCAGGAACCGATTTACTTGGGTGTGCAATTCCAACAAGATCATATGTAATTGCAGACGTTGAGTCAGTGGAAATTTCATTACTTTCGACGTCTAATGTGACATGTAATGGAAATTTAGGCTGTGCTAATTTTGATTTTACAGGTGGAACAGGGATTTACACAAACTTTTCTTTAGAGTTTTTAGATCCATCGTCTGAAACGTTAGTTCCAATTACAGTTGCAAATAATAACTACTTTAATATTTGTGACCTGCAAGCTGGATTGTATTATTTAACGATTGAAGACAGTAATTCATGTACGTCAATTCCTTATTTGTTCACAATATTTGATTACAGTTCACTTAATATCGAATACCTTGAATTGGATGATTCACTATGCGCTGATAATCCAGGAAATATTAGAATTAAAGTAGCGAGTTTAGATCCAAGCCTAACGTTCTATTATAATGATGTTTTAGTCCCTCACATTTACTTAGGGGATTCTACATATGAATTGGCTATTAACAATCCTACAGCCTCTACTGGAGTACTTAAAGTAAAAAATGATCAAGACTGTTGGAACTCGATTAACATTAGTACGCCAATTGAGTCACCAGGGTTTGAATATACATCACTCAATTTCGCAACCTATAATTCGGTTGATGTAAACGAAAGTATAGAATTTACCAATACAGTAGATCTAAATGATATACCAGCCGAATACGATTATATTGTTTGGGATTTTGGAGATAATTCGCCTTTTAAAGTTTTCTTTAATCCAGAAGATTTAGATCCGAATTCTGAAGGAGATAGCTTTAAAACAGTTTTTCATTCCTACACAATTGATGGTATTTATACCGTTACGCTCACCGTCTTTAATAGATTGGGTTGTTCTCGATCGGTATCTCAAATTATTAGTGTAGGTCGTGGTGCAAATATTATGACTCCTACAGCTTTCTCTCCAAATAATGATGGTATAAATGATGTATTCAGAGCCTCATTAATTGGCTTTACAGAAGTTTCCATGTTTGTGTATGATAACTGGGGGAATGTTGTTTATGAAATCACCTCTGATGTAGATATATTAGATCCTAATTGGGGTTGGAATGGTTTAGAAAAAGGAAATGATGAACCGATAAATGGAAATTATAAATACTACGTAATAGCAACAACTATAGATGGAAAAGTTGTTGAGAAAACGGGTCAATTGATGCTTATAAAATAATACAAATTATGAAATTGAAATCTCTATATATATGTCTTGCAATCTTAGGTTACAACTTTGGATTTTCACAAGATAATATCATAAAAAACCAAAACAAAATCATGGGTGCTCAAAACCCAAGCTTTTATGCTTTTGGAGACTCTTCTAAAGCAGGGGTGTTAACTGGATTCGAAGGATTTACCGACGCTAGTAAAATCGAAACAAAATTTGGCTTTGTGAATCATTTCTTTGAACAAAGTAATTTTTCATTGGCTTTGGATGTTAAGACCGTTGATGTAAATAGTCTTGGATACTCTGTATCAAGCGCTAACTTTCATTATATCTATAGAACACAATTCAATTACAAATGGACGTTTAATCCGTCAGTGTCTATTGGGTATGGTAGTAGTTCTTTAAACTACAATAATTTAATCTTTGAAGATCAAATAAATGTATTAACAGGTAGTATTGCTGGGGTAACTATTGATCCAGTAAACATTGATGGTAAAATAAATTACTTCGATTTGGCTGCAGGATTTTCGCTTCATAATAATGAAAATTTATTTTTTGGGCTTAATGCAAAACATATGAATACTCCTGACACTTCGTTTAATTCTACGTCGAAAAACAAGAAAGATTTATTACTCTCTTTACAAGCGGGCTATGAGTACGATCTAAACCCTTACGACCAGGGAATTTTACCGTCATTTTCTTATTTGTTTTTATATAACTCCCTGACCTTACAAGGGGCTAAATCTAGAATAGATCTTTTTCAAGAATTGATACTAGGTAATATTTCTATCGGGCTTAACCAACATGTCAATAACTATGAAGGGATTACAATATCTCAATTCGGAACATCTCTAAGCCTTTTTGTGCAACAAATAGAACTTGGGGTTAATTATTCAATAGACATGGGATCTACAGGTCCAGTAGGTACCGATTTTAATAGTTTTGAATTATACATTACATTTGACTTTAACCCTGATAATAAAAACAAAAGAGGCGATAATAGCCGTTTTTATGGAATGTAATAAAGCAATCATAGCATAGAGTTTGATTCAAACAGTAAAGGGAAGGGGCATTAGAAAATTAAATTGTATAATTTAATAACCTATTACAATTTTATGATTATTCTTGTACTTTGTTAGTTTACCGACAAAACATTTAAGTTATAAAGTGATGCTATCTAGTCCGTTATTATCTATTGTAATTCCTGTATTTAATGAAGAAGACACTATTAAACCATTAATTGTTTCTATTCAAAAGGAACTATCAATATACAGTTATGAACTTATTTTTGTAGATGATTTTTCATCAGACACCACCTCAGAAATTATAAAGTCAGAGGCAAATCTTCACATAAGCCTTATAGCATTTGAACATCATAAAGGCCAAAGTTCGGCTCTAGCTGCGGGGATTGAAAGTGCACGAGGACATTATATTGCAACAATGGATGGCGACCTTCAAAATGACCCATCAGATATTCCAAAAATGTTAGAGTTAATTCAAAAAGAAGGGTGGGATATGGTAATTGGTTTTCGTCAAAACAGACAAGATCCATTTCTTAAAACAATGCCCTCTAAAATTGCAAATTTTATTATCAGAAAAACCACGCAACTCCAAATTAGAGATTCAGGTTGTGCATTAAAAGTAATGACATCCAAAACTGCTAAAGAAATTCCTCTTCATGGTGAACTGCATCGATTCATGGCACTCAATGCGCATATCAACGGAGCTCGAATTATAGAAATCCCCATCATTCACCACCCAAGAATTTACGGAGTTTCTAAATATGGCTTAGAACGTACCTTTAAGGTTATGAGGGATTTAAGCCAAATTATTTTTGCTCACAAAACACTGCATTCCAAAAGAGTGAAGACTTAGTTTCAATCCATCGCTTAGTTTAAAAAAATAATGGTAATTTTAGAGTCTGAATCAATTGGATGTTACCAAAACTAAAAATAATTGAATGCCCACGAGATGCCATGCAAGGTATAAAGGCATTTATTCCAACACCTCAAAAAATTCAGTACCTTCAATCGTTGTTGCGTGTTGGTTTTGATACCATCGATTTTGGAAGTTTTGTTTCTCCTAAAGCCATCCCTCAAATGGTAGACACTGCTGAAGTTTTAGCCCAGTTAGACCTTAATGCTACCTCTAGTAAATTATTAGCTATTGTAGCAAACCGTAGAGGCGCATTGGCAGCTGCGTCCCATAGGGAAATTGATTTTTTAGGTTATCCGTTTTCAATATCTGAAAATTTTCAAATGCGAAATACGCATAAAACAATTACGCAATCTATTGATATACTAGAAGAGATTTTAGAAATTGCACAAACCAATAATAAACGCGTTGTTGTGTATATATCCATGGCTTTTGGAAACCCTTATGGTGACCCCTGGAATGTGGATGTCGTTGCTAAATGGACAGAACGTTTACATAAAATGGGTGTCGAAATTTTGTCGTTGAGTGATACAATAGGAAGTTCTATTCCGGAGAGTATATCTTACTTGTTTTCAAATTTAATTCCTGCCTATCCCCACATTGAATTTGGTGCACATCTACATACCAACCCTTTACATTGGCATTCCAAAGTGGACGCTGCCTATAAAGCTGGATGTGTAAGGTTTGATGGTGCCATTCAAGGATTTGGTGGTTGCCCTATGGCCAAAGACGACCTAACGGGTAATATGCCTACAGAAAAATTACTATCCTATTTTACAGCTCAAAAGGCCTTTACTAATTTGAATGCTCTTAGCTTTGAAAGTGCCTACAACGAGGCTACAAAAATTTTCTCTATATACCATTAAAAACAAAGGCCATTACTTTCGTAATAGCCTTTTAAAGTTATTCAATCTTTTTTTAGAATCTGAAGTCTAAACCTCCATAAATTCCAAAAGGATGTCCAGGACGTAATCCAGCAGGTACTTTAGCAACCGCATAAGTTTTATCTAAAACATTAATTACTTTAGCTGATAAGCTGAGTGTTTTTGAAACATGGTATTTACCTACAAAATCGATAATAAAGTTGGATGTAATGCCATTAGCAGCGTTGACCGCATCTGCACTTGCCTCGGTTTTGAAGGCACCATTCAAACGGCCACTCAAGTTGAGTTCAAACTTTGCATGCTCTAACGATATGGAAGTATTAAATTGATGCTTGGCGATATAAGGTAACTCGTCACCACTTTGAACTTCACCCCACAAACCGTCATCACTTCCAAAACTGTTTAAAAATTCAGTATCGGTAAACGTATATCCGAAGGTAATAGGTAACGCATACGATGTATTCTTTTCGAGTAAGTCATAATTTAGCAATAATTCAATTCCTTTTACGCTAACCTCTCCAGCATTAAATTGCTCTAAAGACCCTGTTCCACCAGAGGCAGCTAAGTCACTTCCAAGTAAGTTGCTATAATCGTTATAAAACCCAACAACTTCTCCTCGTATCCCTTTGATATTGAACCGTGACCCTAATTCGTAATTGATACTTTCTTCTGATTCTTGACCAACCGTGTTTCCAGGAGGAGAAAAGCCTTTGTGCACACCACCAAAAAGAGAAGTCGAATTATTAAATTTATAGTTGACCCCTATGCCAGGAATGAAAATAGAGACTTTATTCTCTCTAGTAGAAAGGTCTGCTCCAGTTCTGCTAGGGTCATCAGATCCAAAATTTTCTCTTTCCAATACAATATCTTCGTAACGAATTCCAGGGGTTATGGTCATCTTATTAAATTTTAATTTATACAAAATAGAACCTGCAAAAGCGGCTGCTTTACTAATGCGGTTGGCGTCACTTCCTGGAGCCCCTTCAGAAGTTAAATTCATTTGACCATCCGTAATGCTGTAGCCATCTTTCCATTGAAAACGATCTTCATCATCATAATGATAACGCAACCCAATTTCAACATCATGAAACACATTTGCATTGTCCCAATGGAAATCCAATTTAGTTTGAACTCCTTTAGAGAGATAACTTCTGTTGTTTGCTTTTAAGACGAAGGCGTTTGCATCAGAATCGGAAGTCCCATTAATAATATCCATATAGCTTGGGTAGTTTTGAGGAGCCTTTAATATTTTAGAAATCTTCACTTTCTCACCACCAAAAACCACATCATTTAGCTTATACCAATTTCGCGAGAAATCGTTATAATAAGCGTTGCTCGTAATTCTCAAAAATTTAGATACATCTATTTTATGAGTCACCATAAACTGAAGATGCTCATTCGTCATTTTATCTTTTTGGGATGCTGCATATCGATCGAAAGGATTGGTTTTAAAATCTTCAGTCGTTAAACCAAGGTACGTTTCATTAGAAGTTTCATCCGAATATTGAAATTTAAATTCAAGCGATTGTTTGAATTTTGCATCCAGTTTATTTTGAAGCTTAAATTTGGCTACAACATCGTTTTTATCAAAGCCTGTATTGTCGCCATTTGGTAAGTTTTTGAAACCATCAGAATTATTATTTAGATACTCTACCGAATATCCAATATTAGTTTTTGAATCTCCAATTTTTAAGTGTGTTTGCCCCGTGTTAAAGCTGCCATAACTCGTTTGTATACTTCCTTTAAAACGATCCGGTATTTGAGTACTTACTAAATTTATAGCACCACCTGTTGTAAAAGGTCCGTACTGTATTTGACTACTTCCTTTTAGAATTTCAACAGCTTGCATTCTGGCTACAGAAGGAAAATAATAGGCTGCAGGTGCACTGTAGGGAGCTGGTGCAATAAGAACGCCATCTTCCATAATAGATATTTTTGCACTACGTTCTGGAGACGTTCCACGTAGACTGATATTTGGGCGCAATCCATAGCCATCTTCTTCGTATATATTTACACCAGGTACCGCTCTTAAAACTCTATTGATATCTGAGTAAGAGAATTTTTCTAATTCTTCTGGTGAAAGGTAAAATGAAGATCCTGTTCTGTTTTCAGCTTCATATTTACTGCCAAAAATCACTTGTGAGTTAATGAAAACAGGTTCCAGTTTTTGTATAGAATCTATTTGTTTTGTAGATTCTTGAGCATTTAACATGCCAATTCCTAATAGGATAATTTTGAGTAAATTTTTCATTTTATTTAGACTGATTAAAAATAACGTTTGATTTCAGGCGCAAAGTTACCAATGAATTTTAGTTCTACAAAGCTTATTTAGAATAAATAAAAATAAAAATATTAAATTATTGATATTCAAGTTTTTATATGTCAAGAAAAAATTAATAAATCAAAAGCAATGATATATTTGAACGGTTTCATGTCAAATCCTATGAGAATTCAGGGTTTTTGATAAATAATAGAGTATTATGCCCTATTGAACTAAAAAAAATCTTAAATTTGCATGCAATTATAAGCTATTTGCTATGAATGCACATCTATCCAAAATTGTCGGCGAAGGTCTTACTTACGATGACGTCCTTTTAATACCAGCCTATTCAGAAATACTACCACGTGATGTGAGTATTAAGTCTAAATTTTCTAAAAATATTTCATTGAATGTTCCAATCAGTTCAGCTGCAATGGATACAGTGACAGAGAGTAAAATGGCCATTGCTATGGCTCGCGAAGGAGGGATTGGCGTGTTGCACAAAAACATGACTATCGAGCAACAAGCTATTAAAGTACGCAAAGTAAAACGTGCCGAAAGTGGTATGATTATCGATCCAGTTACCTTGCCATTAGAT
>Ga0209534_10001949_pt1 | contig 21119 bp, 28 predicted proteins | sample COG_07_FD_184751 | JGI IMG/M metagenome (GOLD analysis project Ga0209534, IMG submission 184751) | Pelagic Microbial community sample from North Sea - COGITO 998_met_07 (SPAdes) (version 2) | ecosystem: Environmental > Aquatic > Marine > Neritic zone/Coastal water | place: Helgoland, sampling...
GGCGATGTGGTTGCTAAGGGCGATGTGGTTGCTAAGGGCGATGTGGTTGCTAAGGGCGATGTGGTTGCTAAGGGCGATGTGGTTGCTAAGGGCGATGTGGTTGCTAAGAAAAAGAAAAAAAAAATATTTAAGCAAAAGACAAATACATAAGTTCTTCTAAAAATCACATAAATTATATTACTATTATTTACATAACAATTATAATAGTATCTTCATTATCACTATCATATGTTGCATTAATTATAGTTTGTTCATCTTTTTCTGTTACACCCAATTCTTGTTTTAGTTGTTTTATTAATTCGTCTTTTTCGGACAACACTAAATTCGTGTGTTGATATTCTTGTGCCATGTCAGATAAATTTGATGCTAATTTAGTATTCGCTTGTGCCATTGACTTTACAATTAGTTCATACACTCTAATAGATGCCATATTTACATTTTTTTCAAAATAACTTTCTATAAGGAAATATGGTGTTGGTCTCTTTCTTTCTGGTTGAGCTGTCATATTTGTTATCTTAACACCAAACTCAGTACCCAATTGGTCTAAATAACTACCTCCTTTCCCAATAACAATTCCACCATGTTTACCTGGAATCGGAATCATAGTAAAGAATGGAAACGCCATTTGTTTGGTAAAGATGTCTTTGTTTGGTAAAGTTGTTTTTGTTTTTTTATATTTGTTTATTCTTTTAAAATCAATTTTAATCTATAGAATTTATTATCTATTAAATAGTATCTAACATATAAAATTGATTCTTTTTTAATGTAATATTGTAATTACAATCAATCCAATAAGAATGGTACATCTCATTCATACATTAACCGCTGCTGGTAAATCATACTCCTTTGATATAGGTGGTGGTGGATGTGATAAACGAACTACTCGCACTCCTACAATCCTAGAAAAAGAACATATTACAATATATTGCTATGGCCAAGATTCTACAAGCTTTTATAAAGACGATACACAACTCATATTAACATTGGCTGATGGCCATGGACCAAAACAAGGTGGTAAAGCTATTTCATATCGACTTCACGAACTTATTATAAATTGTCTATTAGATATTAAAGACTTTCTAGTATCCAACCTTAAAATGGGAAAATACGATACTATCAAAGCAACACTACACTCCATATTTAATGAGGTCAATGATGCTATACTCAATACAGACGAACTAACCTCACACTATAATTCGGGAGGAAGTACATTCGTTCTTGTCCATAAAATTATCGATGAAGAAACTGGAGACCTTTACACTATTAGTTCTAATGTTGGTGATAGTAGCTATATGACAGTAAATAACGATGAAGTCACAGAAATATCACACGAACAAAATTGTGATAATATAGATGTCGTTACCAAATACTACAATTATTGTTTGGATAATGGTGTAGAACCAAGTAGAATTATTTTTGGAAGATTTAATACACCAAAAGGCTTTAAAACACCATGGATAGGTGATCAACCAATAGAACCATACATTTGTACTAAAGAAAATGGAAAATACATATTATCGCAAAATACGACCGCTATGAAACAAATATATATATGGGCTCCAGATTACCTTAAATCAAACACATTCTATAATGGTGGGCCACAAAGTATTCGTGGTCGCACTAAAAATCTTGAGGCTTTGGAAAATGGTCTATTTCCAATGGAAAATTATGGTAGCACTATTAATGGCGATTTACAAATGGTGTCGTCCTTTGGTGATAAATCATCAAAACTAAAACATAATATTATGTGTAGTCCACACACTCATATTTCAAAACATAGTAGTGACGTTCAACATGAATTTATTTCATCGGATGGTCCAATGGATTGTCTAACAAATAAAGAACTTATTAGACTATTTGCCTATAAAAATAAAACATCTATGTCGATGGAACTATTTTGCGAATTTCTTGAAAACACAATTGATATTCAAGCAGCAATTGGTGGATTTCCATTTGCTGGGTGTTTGCCAGCATGGGATGACCTATCCTATTGGGTCGTTAAAACCACAGTCAAAGAATCATTACTTTATAGAATTACCAAAATAGAACACCAAAATAAAATGTTGTTAGACTATGCTAATCAACTAAAGCTTACTATAAAAACAACTAATATGATGTTAGATTTAATACAAATAAAATGATTATATTACTATAACCAATAATCTCCTAGACTGGATTTGAACCAGCGACCATCCGAAGTTTGATAACAACTACAATCGGAAGCTCTACCAACTGAGCTACCAGGAGGAAATGTTGAGCATTATAATACTATAGTTATATATATATAACTTTTTAAGTCTATTTTTTTTTATGATTAATTATGAAGCCTTCTATTCCTATTCTTTCATATTCTTTAATATATTTCCCAAATTTCTTTCGTGTCCTTTTACTATTGTCGTAACTACATTTCATTCCACACATTTCATTACAAATTTTTATAATAGATGTACATTTTTCTCTAAATGTTACTCCTAATGGTGGTGATATATTAGATGATACCACTATTTCTTTCATTTTACTATCTATCATCGAATAGTTAATTGGCGATTCATCTAATTCAGTTTTTTCATGACTATAATAACGATAAGTAATCCCACCTAATAATGCTGATAATCCAGAACCAATAATATACGGTAACGCCATATAGTATATAGTTATATTTTTTATTTATTTATTTATTTTTTAGTTTAGAACAATCTCCTTTAATACATTATTAATATTTATTATTAATTATTTTTACTAACATTTTTATTAATTTTTAACTAATTTTATACTAACAATAAATATATTTAATTTGGAATTATTAATCCAAGCAATATAGCTAATGCCACTGTATCATACCATCGTGCTTTTCCTACTACTGGTACTAAACGTTTTAATATGTTATTCCATAACCATGGTCCAACTATTAAATTTAATACTAACACTACCAATACACCTAACAAAATAGACGCCAAACTTACTTTTCCTCTTTGGGCTTCGTCTAAATTTACATTATTATTACTTTTTATAGCATTTTCAACAACATTTGATACTTTATTCGCTCCAAACATTTATAAAATTATATTAGAAAATAAATTTATATTTATTTATTAATGTACATTAATATAATTATTATTTTACTAACCTTTTTAATATATTCTACTTCTCCTATAAGATTTAGTAATAAACCTATACTATATACTATTAACTATAATAAACTATACAATACTATTGTTTATATTATTATTATTATAGAATTACTATATTTGTTAGAATATAAGTTCTTTAACCTATATATTTTAGTTATTCCAGCATTTTTATCATATATTATTTTAGATATCATAAAACAACCTCCCACCATTGATGATGGTTCATTTAATCCACCTCCAAAATATATTTCAAAATCATATATTCTATATATAATTATATTAATAGTCTTAACATACAAAATAGCTACAACTAAAAATTATTATTATTCAATTCTAATTATAATATATATAATACTATTAGTCCTACAATTTAATTATTCGGCATGTAAATATGATTTACCCATTACGTGGAATCGATTATAGCACTTGCGTGTAAATCTCTTCATCTTCTTCACTAGATTCATTGGCTTCTTCGACAGATTCATTGGCTTCTTCGACAGATTCATTGGCTTCTTCGTCAGATTCATTGGCTTCTTCGACAGATTCATTGGCTTCTTCGACAGATTCATTGGCTTCTTCGTCAGATTCATTGGCTTCTTCGACGGATTCATTGGCTTCTTCGACAGATTCATTGGCTTCTTCGACAGATTCATTGGCTTCTTCGCTAGATTCATTGGCTTCTTCGACAGATTCATTGGCTTCTTCGACAGATTCATTGGCTTCTTCGCTAGATTCATTGGCTTCTTCGTCAGATTCATTGGCTTCTTCGACAGATTCACTTGAGAAATTCGCTTCATCGTCACTACTATCAAAATAAGTTATTTCTAGATTATCTAGCACATTATTCATGGTTTCTAAATCCATAATAGTTAGGGTTTTTTTGTCAAATATATCGAATCTATCATTAATTTTGTATAATACTAGTTTAACATCCTTTCTATAATTGATATATTCTAAATAGATTAGCGTTATCTTAAAGTATAGAAATCCATAACCCATTGTTATTAGAAATAATAGATACAAAAACATTATTCCCATCATTAATTAATTATATTAGTTATTCCTTTAATATACTATAATCTATATATTTAATGCTACATTTAGTTTAGCATTCAATATTCTATATATTTTTTTTGTATTATTTGGTACTTTTGTATCATATGGATAATCTACTAATTCACCATTATCTGGATTTTTTAGTTTTAGCGAATGCCTAATAAGGTAGGATACATGATATTCTTTTTTTAGACCATTAGATGTCATCAAATACCAATACAATTCTTTATTCATTTTTGAGGTTTCTCGTACACAATATTTACCTACATTAGATATTTCTAAATTTAAACCTTTTATATGGTGTCCCAATTCATAATGACTAAAATCTCCCATTTTTTTTGGTGATACAGCCAATTCTAATTTTTTTAAATCTTCGTAACGTTGATTCAATACTACACTTCTAAAACATACTATCAATTTATTATACTTAGTGTATTTATCTAATTCATCCATTTCTATACTATTTATTAATTTCCATATCAAAAATATATCTTTCCAATACCCTATTTCACTAAATACTTTATTTTCTACTATTGTTATACAATACTCTGGATACAAATCATACAATACTATAAATATTTTGTAACTCAATAATTTCTCTCCATCTCCATAGTTTTTATCTCTTTTATACATCCATAGTTTAAATAAATCTTTTTTTCGTATTTCTAATTTTAACAATTCAGATTTAATAGAAAAAAGAGAACTATCTCTATTTAAACCATCCATCTATTAATTTCTAATATTTTTTTTCCTTTATATCAATTTACATGTATATATTTACATTGACTTCCACGCTTACAATTCTTAAAACTATGATCCCTACAATAATTATTGAAATCTAAACATTTACATCTAGATTTACACAGTTTCCCACACTCTAATTTTATTTTACCGGTTTGAATACCAAACACATAATACCTTAACATTTGGATTGGGTTTGTTGATATCATCGTTACAATCCTATTTCCTCTAACATAATACACAATTAATGATTCCATATCCAAATATTTAGTACACCCATTATCAGTACCATAAATCGGAAACTGTTTAATTTTTTCTATTGAACATATACTATCTCTTGATATATCTCTTTCTTTTCTTCTGCTTCGAGCATGATGGGTTAGTTTAACAGGTGGACACATTTAATCATCATACATATATCATAAAATAAATCAATTTTAATAAAATTGTATAAAATATAGAATTAAAATTATAGTATTTAAACTAAACTATCTAATAACATTAGATAAATGAGCGGAACATAATAGGAGTCGAACCTATATATATCACCTATTGATTATGTTCTTAATAGTCTATTCCTATAGTCAATATGGTTAGTCCATATACCTATCATATCAAATGATAGTTCTTTTAGGGCAATTTCAAGCGAAACGAAGCCCCCTTATTCACCAACACAATCCTTTAACAATATCCTTTAACAAAATCCTTTAACAATATCCTTTAACAAAATCCTTTAACATATCCTTTAATAAATATCCTTTAACAATATCCTTTAACATATCCTTTAACAATATCCTTTAACCCTATACTACAATATCCTTTAACATATCCTTTAACAAATCCTTTAACACTATACTACAATATCCTTTAACATATCCTTTAACAATATCCTTTAACACTACACTACACAATCCTTTAACAATATCCATTCTATTTGAACATTATTAACAAATCCTTTAACACTACACTACACAATCCTTTAACATATCTCTTAACATAATCCTTTATTAATATTAATTTATTCTTTAAAATATATATTTAGTCGCTGACGAATACTGAACAGTATTCGGATAAGCCTCTAGAGAGATTTGAACTCTCGACCTTTGGTTTACAAGACCAACGCTCTAACCAACTGAGCTACAAAGGCATTGTGAGTTTGCTGGGAATCGAACCCAGACCTAATGCTTGGAAGGCATCAATCCTAACCATTAGACCACAAACCCTTTAGTAATTGAACCATATGGACATACCATTGATTCAACACTACCCCACTAATATATATACTATATTTTTTTTTTAAGTAGATTATTTAATTAATATTAAAATTGAAACAATTATTATTTTACTAAACATATTAAATGAATGATATTAAAAAACTTATTCTTAAACAAGTGTGCTCTTATCTATATGATAATGGAATTACTATCGATTATAATGTATTAAACCAAAATATTATATTAGACATTAAACAATACTCTAGTTATGAATCTAAACCAACGAAATTTAAGTTTAAACCTAACAAAAAATCTAGTTCTGAATCTAAACCAAAATATAGTTCTGAATCTAAACCAACGAAATTTAAGTTTAAACCTAACAAAAAATCTAGTTCTGAATCTAAACCAAAATCTAGGTCTGAATCTAAACCAAAATATAGTTCTGAATCTAAACCAACGAAATTTAAGTTTAAACCTAACAAAAAATCTAGTTTTAAAATCTTTATTGATTTATGTACTAAACACAATATCCCATATTTCAATTTTAATGATATTAATTCATGGAATGGTCCTGCTATTAAATGTAATGATACACACACTCCATCTCTATTTAAATCATTAGATACTACTATTATTAATGGTTATGGGTTTAATATTATTAGACCTACTACACAATGTATTAATTGTTTCATTTATCCAATATATAATGATACATTAGAGGAATCTTCATTAATTCTAAATTATTCGGATGACGACGATGAACACTCCGATGTATTGGAGGAGGTGTTAGAACTAGATGAATGGTTTTTCCAAGATGTTAAATATTTAATTGACGAATCTAACAATATATTGTATAGTTATCAAACACACGAACGTGTTGGTAAAAAGGTTGATGAATTTAATATTCAATTATTTTAAAATTGAAAACACCGTTTTATACCTTCAAAATTATTATATGAATCATGTTATTACCCAAGATATTCAATGTTTAATTGAATCATTAGTACAATCCTATAATTCAAAATTTTCATTACCATTTTTGTTTCAACGTTATAATCCTAATATTATTATTCAATCTCCAAAAAAGAAAAAAAAAAGAATTGTTAGTTCTAAAAATAATAATTTTATTCCTCCTAATTATAATCGTTGTATAGCTAGATGTTGGGATAAAGGTAATACCCACTATAATCCTATATCTAAAAAATGGTATTATGGTTCTCAATGTTCTCGATATAAATCTAAATATAATTATTGTATAACACATTACAAACAATATATTACTAATACCCTTAAACATGGTAATTACTATCAATATCCACCACATCCTCACTATTTAAAATTCAAAAATAAAATTGAAAAGAAATTTAAGATTAAATATATATAAATAAACACTATGAACACATACAATTATACATTTTGGTTGGCAACCAATTTTAACCAATACATTAATACTAATCCATTTGTGGAACACTATCAAGATGATATGGAGTTAATCCTAAATGATTATGAACATTACGAACCTATTAAGGAAGAACCATTATACAATCCAGATGAATTTAATGATGACCCATATAATGATGACGAAGAAGACAATGATGATTATTCTATTATGAATGAATGGTTATTGGATTAAAATTATTTAGATATATAACTATACTGAGGATATTCTAGATAATGTATCACTTTTTTTATTTCTTTATTTACTTGTTCATTACTTCTTACTTCTAAATTTACTTTGGGTGGATAGGTTTTGTATATACTATGTTGTTTTTTACATACATTATTCAAAGATACTAGAACTTTATACAAATCTTTGTTCATTTTTTAATAATTCAAATATTTTTAAAACAAACTCAAATTTATAAAATTGAACTTTATAATATATATATTCATACTTAACAACAATGACTATTACTGATTGTCAATACTATGATATGTTTCATATTGGTAGTATTATAAGAAATAAGGATATTTTATCGCATCAGCACAATATTAATATAATAATTACACAAGATAAACATGGTGGTGCTTATAGAACATATCAGATGATAAAATTTGTTGGGAGTAATAAGAATATCAGTCAAGCTAAAAAGGATATTATAGTGATAGAGAAGCAGGCTGAATTAGATTATCAAGAACGTAAAACTAGAAAAACTCGTAAACGTAAAGTATAAAATTGAATTTATTTTTTTTGAGATTTCGTAAAATCATAAATATTACTAGCATTATTATTTTGATTAAACATTATATCATCAACATGAACTAACCCAAATTTCTCGGTTTCTTTATGTTTATTTGTCATATACATTATTAACAATAATATTGAAATCATTAACACAAAATAGATACCCATATAAATTATACATTATTAAAATTGAAATAATTATTTTTTTTATATTTATAAAAAAATGCGATTCAATCTAGATATATGGAATGTTCAAACTGAATTATCTAAAAATGGATATAAACTACACCCACATCAAATTAATGGTGTTAAATGGTTAGTTAAACACGACAAAAAACATTTTGGTGGATTGTTATGTGACGAAATGGGTGTTGGTAAAACACTACAAATCATATCTATGATGATTGCGCACCCCCTTAAAATGACACTAATAGTTTGTCCAGCTTCATTGGTAAATCAATGGAAATCTGAAATACATAAATTTACAAAATCTATAACTATTTTAGAAAAAAAAGAATTAGGTATATTTAATGAATCCCTAAATAACGTTTATATTACATCATACAGTTCTATAAACCATTATTCACATATTAATGACATATGTTATGACCGAATAATATGCGATGAAGCCCATTATTTCCGAAATAGCAAATCAAAAACATACAATAATCTAAATTCTATTCAAAGCAAATATCGTTGGTGTTTGACGGGAACGCCAATTCAAAATTATAAATCAGATATGGTTACATTGTTCAAATTTATTAGACAATATGGTAAACTAACAACATTGATAGAAACACATATGCTAAGAAGAACATTAAACGATGTTGATATTATTCTTCCAAATATTCAATATAAAACACATATTATACATATAAATGACCAAACACTGGAAAAATTAATAGAACATAACTCATATATGTTTCATTTAGAAAAAATATTACGTCTTAAACAAGCGTGTGTTATACCATCTTCAACTATTAAATCAATAGAAAGTAAATATAAAATAACAACAAATATTACATCCAATATTATAAAATTAAATACTATAATTGAATCTATAATCACTAATAATGAAGATAAACTAATAATATTCTCATATTTTAGAAAAGAAATACAATATTTGTATTCTAAACTTAAATCACACTTCAATGTTGGTTATATTGATGGAACAATCTCAAAATACGAAAAAAATAAAATTGTCTCTAGTAAAGACTATAATATATTAATTATACAAATAAATGCTGGTGGTACAGGTCTAAATCTACAACATTACAACAATATTTATTTCACATCTCCACAATGGAATCCATCATTAGAACAACAAGCAATTGCTAGAGTTTATAGAATCGGGCAAACAAAAGAAGTATGTGTAAAAAGATTTATAAATAAAAATAGTATTGAACAACATATAATGAAAATTCAAGAAAGAAAGAAAGAACTAATACAAACATATTTAAAATAAAATAGGTAGATAAATTACTCAAATTCTAATGTTATAGAAAACTTATGTTTGTTTAAATTATTATTTGCTGAACATGATAATTCCCTTCTTTTTCTACGTTTTTTTACTTCTGGGGTGTCTAAATCTATTTTTTTTAAATGAATATCAGAATTAATATTTTTAATAGATATCTTTTTACTCTTTTTATTTATATCTTCCTCTCGTTTTATATTTTTATTCATATCTTTATCTATAACGTCTAAATGTGAATTAATATATTCGATAACATTATTTTCAATACCCCATTTAAAAAAATTCAATTGTCCAACAGTAGTTACTATAAATTCATCATCATTATAATAAAAATTAATACGATCTCTTCGGCAAAATGGATCAAAATTTTTCTTACTATATGCTTTTAATTGACCTTTATAATTCAAATATGTATTAAATTGTTCCTCTACATATTCATATTTAGCTTTTTTTGTTTTTGTACTCTTTTTATTTTTTAAACTCTTATTTTGAACTAATTTATTCTTTTTATTATACAAAATAACATTATGCTTTTTTGTATAATTCGTTACAAACCAATCTATTATACGCAATGATAATTTAGTTTCACCATTCAATATAGGCAATAATTTATTTATATTATCCTGAGTATAAAATAATTTCAATTTATCCATTATTAATCCTTGTCTTGTAGATAATTTTGGGAAAACCTTTGATTTTTTTAAATCCATATAAATTAACAGAAAAAAATTCTTTAAATGATTTTTTATATAGATTCCTAATTTATTTCATTTTCTTTTATAAGTTTCATTAATTTATAATTTTGATAAGATAACATATTGTTTAAACTAACTATAATTTCTTTAGGAATAAATACGTCTGAATTAAAAGGTTTAATAGTATCCATTGTAATCAATAAATTATAAATATAATTAAATCAATTTTATTGCGGTACAATTTTATTATTTACTTTAATACCAAGAAATTCCGGATTATTAATATTAAATGAATATACATAATTCTTTTCATCAATCAAATAATTATTTCCATCTATAATTTCCATATGAGTCAAAATATAATCATTGTTTTTATTCTTCTTTTTACGACCACGCTTATTCATCTCTTTTCCTTTAAAAGGCTCATCAATTCTACCATATGGTAATTTATTTTCATGACTTTTACAATAATCACTCGTATCTCTTTTTCCACGTGTACATTGAACTCCATCTAATTTACGCCCCATACATTGTAAATTTGGCGGTAAAACTCTTCGGTTTCTCTTTTTAATCCCTATTTTTGAACCTATATTTACAATATCCTCATTATATTGTTGTTTTATTATATCATAATCTAAATTATTTTTATCGCATATTTTTTTTAACAATTTACTAAATTCAATACTAACAGTTTTAAATAATTCATTCGGTACAATAGGTTTTATATCATTCAATTCTATATCTTTTTGTCCGCTCATTTATATCACATTTATTAAAATATATTTAAATCAATTTTTCTTTATCAATCTCCTTTAAGTATTATTGTTGCGCACAATTAATTCCTCCACCATCTTCCATTACATCATCCTCAAGAACATTTTTTTCACTAAATGAAGACGTTTCTTCATCAACAACAATCGTTTCTATATAATTATCTTTAATAACAATATCATCTACTATTGGTAATAACTTTTTTAAGTAAACCTTTCTTTGTTCAGATAATCCAACTGGAAATATGAAATCAAATTCAATTATTAAATCCCCATCAGATGTCATACCCTCATTTACTATTTTTTTATTATTATTTGGGGTTATATTATCTATATCTATAAGCAATATTCTATTATCCATATGCTTAATAATAAATTTTGTCCCACATAATGCCTCAGATAAAAGAATCTGTTTTTTAAAATACAAGTTATTATTATCTCTTCGAAACATAGAATGTTCTTTAATAATTATTTCAAATACTAATTTTCCTGTGTTACCATTTATAACTTCGTCTCCACCATCATCTATAACTATATGGCTGCCAGTTTTAATATTTTTATTCAATTCCAAATTTATTGATAATTCTTTCTTAATATATTTATTTCCATTACATTTCTTACATTTTTCATTTGGTTTTATAAATGTTCCTTTTCCATTACATTTATAACATGTTGTTAATGATTGCGAAATCATACCAGGTCCAATTTGAATAACTTTCATCATTTTTCCTTTGCCATCACAACCATCACATACAACTAAAGATGAAATGTACATTCCGCCACTTCCATTACATGAATCACAAATTATATTTTTTTTGTATGATATTTTCATTGATTTTTCATTATAAATATCTTCTAATGATACATTGATTTTTTCGACTCTTGTTTTCGGACGATTATTTTGAGAAAACATATTACCAAACATACCACCCATACCACCCATACCACCCATACCACCCATACCACCTTCCCCACCAAACATATTCGAAAATATATCAAATGGATTAATATTAGGACCTCCCATATTTTTTACAGCATCTAATCCAAATTTATCATAGTTTGAACGTTTTTCCTTATCACTCAATATCTCATATGCTGCCGAAATTTCTTTGAATTTATTTTCACATTCTGTTTTATTATCTTTATTTCTATCTGGATGATATTTTAATGCTAACTTTCTATATGCTTTTTTTATATCAGAATCACTTGTTTCTTTAGTCACACCCAATACATCATATAACTTTGTATCCTTTTTATTATCAAAAAACATAATTATTAATTATGACCAAAACTTTAAATAACATTTAAATAATAAATTTTAACATTTAATTATTAAATTTAACACACCTACTAAATTCTAAATTTTCAATTGACTTTTTATTTTTATTATATAATCCACCTATATTTGATATAAATGACGGTTTGTATGATTCTGTTGTATCAGTGGTACATTGTATTTTATCATAACTATAATTTTCATTGTCAGGTTTTGGATTCATACCAAACACAACACCATAAACCTTTCTATTTTTGTTATTATATGCTTTAACTAATTTACCACTTTTTAAATCTTGACAATGAAATTTAATACCACGAATACCACGTTCATCATACATACCTTCTACTTTATAAATAGCAGAATTTGCTGGACAATTAAAATTGGTTCTTTCTACATTTTTTGATTGATTTTTATAATCTCCAATTGTATCTTTAACATCGCCAAATGTTTTAATAAAATAAGATTGTTTATTATGTTTTTTATTACCATCAACTAAATACTGTATAGCCATTATTTTTTTTGTATTTTTATTGTAATTTACTATAGCTCCAATAATAGGTTTTCTATCAACTGATATATTAGATACTTTTTTATAAGTATTATCAATTGGTGAAACACTATTTCCAATACTTTTATTTCTGGTTGATGTATTTTTTATATAATCAAATTGTTGTTTATTTTGTTTGCTTAATAAATCTGCCAAATCAATTTCAGTATTGTCATTTGTATCTATAATCTCCTTCTTAATTAAATTTTTGTCTCTTTTAAAATTACCAGTTTTTTTAACTGTTATATCACAACATGAATTTTTACCAGGTATCCCACGTTTTCCTTTTTGACCAGATGTACCCTTTTCTCCCTTTTTTGTTATTATAAATCTATGGTATGTTTTGTAAAACAGAAAAATACATAAATTAAATACAAAAAATACCAATACTATATTTACAATCATCCTCAAGTAGTCATCTTTTATCATATTTTCTAATATATTTTTAATATGAACTATCAAAAATATACTAACAAATATTATACATATTGATACATTTCGATATGTTTGCCAACTTATATCAACAACCTCCAATCCTTTTTTTTTCTCTTTATTTAGATTAATTATATTTGTCATTAATATTATTAAATATTTTAAATAATCAGGTAGTTTTACAACATATATTTTCTCCATTATTTAACGATGATGTATGATTCCAACCATTCGGACATTTTTTAGTATTGTAATTTACATCAAGTAAGCATATTCGTTTATTTTCTAATTCTGAATTAGAATTTATTTTTACTGGATAAAATGAATCAGTTGAATCTTTCATATCCAAAGATATTTTATCATTTTCAGAATCCTCCTCATTATTTGAAAAATAATATTTATAATATGGTTTATCTGAATTACTAATTGGAGATGGGTCATTAATTTTAGAATTACTACAACAAAAATTCTTATATTCACTATTTATTATTAATGTTTTTTCGGAATACAAACTTGGATTACACTTAGGATTTTTGGATTTATCATAGGTACAATTACAAGATGCTTCAATATCTCTATAAAAACATAACCCAACATTAGAATTATCATCTTTGTAAGTTATCATATCCTCTCCATCAAATATATCCTCACTTGGTGCCTCCGGACATAATTTTACATCATTATTTATAACTGTACTATTACCAGTATTAACACTGTCTCCTAAAAGATTACTATTTGTATTTTTAGAAACTTTAGCACCACGTAAAATAGATGGTTTCAACACAAAACTATCTGTTTTAAATTTCGTTAAATATGTATCTAAATCCGAATCTACTAATTGATAATTTATAGCTACAAATTGACATCCGGTTTCAAAAAAATAGGTTGGATCATAATTATATGTGAATATTGTTGATTCAGTTGGTGTTACTAATGTTAAATTTTGTTTATTATAATTCTTTAATATATTTCCATCTATTTTTAATACATTAGAACTTTCATCTATATGAGTACTTAACATTTCGCCATCATCTTGTTTTTCGGTTTGAATTAGTGCCTCATAACTAATTTTTTTTAAAGCTGGTTTTTTAAATGAATAATTAATAAACTCTTCTAACTTAGAATTTTTAAATCCATCACTAGACAATATTATAATCTTTTTTTTGAAATTTTCTATAGGTTCTTGTGATATATTCACTTTACTAAATGTATATTTATTAGATAAAAGATATGTTTTCAAATATTTTAAAATATACTCGTGAATCTTATTTAAACAATATATATTGCCATTTGTATTCAAATTTAATATAAGTATAAATGGGTCATCATAATTGTTCACATATCCTGGATTAAAACAAGCTATAGATAATAATCTACAAAAATCCTCAAATTTTATAGTATTCAATGATAATTTCCATTGTCCATCTCTTATACCAGTTCCTAGTACAGGATTCGCGTTTAATCCCATTGTATCATTAAATATATCTACATACATAGCCCGCGAACCACTCTTTATTATTTTTTCTGTTATGGATAAATCACAATAGTCAAAATACTGATTTTTTCCCATATATGGTCTAAAAGATGTAGAAATATAATAATCACATAATTTAGCCTTTTTATATTCATTAAGATTTAATTTAGAATTTATAAGCAAATATGAACTCATATTATCCATATCATAAAGAGCACTAGATATTCTGTAAGATTTTGATAGTATATATGATACATATATAGCTCCAAATAATATTAATGATATTAATATGACTTTTTTGTAAATAAAAAGACCTTCCATATTTGGTAATTTATTTTGTAATGATGGTAATTTATTTTGTAATGATGGTAATTTATTTTGTAACGCCATTAATAATTAAAAATAAATAAATTTCAATTAAAATAAATTTTTATTTAAAAATAATATTCACATATATGTATAATGAGTGAACAAATATTGAATCCTGAAAATCAACGATATGTGCTTTTTCCTATACAATACAACGAATTATTCCAGTTATACAAAAAAGCATTAGCCTCTTTTTGGACTGTTGAAGAAATCGATTTATCAAAAGACATGAATGACTGGAACAAACTTAAACCTCAAGAACAACATTTTATAAAAAATATATTAGCATTTTTTGCTGGCAGTGATGGTATTGTATTAGAAAATTTAGGTGTAAGGTTTATGAATGATATTAAAATTCCTGAAGCATCTTGTTTTTATGGGTTTCAAATAGCAATGGAAAATATACATTCTGAAATGTACTCTTTACTCATTGACACCTATATTAAAGATAAAGTCGAAAAAACAAGGTTATTTAATGCCATAGATACGATACCATCTGTAGGCAAAAAAGCAGAATGGGCCATTAAATGGATAAATGACCCAAAATCTTCATTCGCTAAAAGAGTTGTAGCATTTGCTGTTGTTGAAGGAATATTCTTTTCTGGTAGTTTTTGCTCCATATTTTGGTTAAAAAAAAGAGGATTAATGAGTGGATTAACATCAAGTAATGAACTGATTAGTCGTGATGAAGGTATGCATACCGAATTTGCTGTCGCTATTTATTCATTATTAGAACATAAATTATCGTTTGATACAATAAAAGAAATTATAGAAGATGCCGTAAAAATAGAAAAAGAATTCATTATTGATTCTATACCATGTAAATTAATCGGAATGAATTCTGAATTAATGAGCGAATATATTGAATATGTCGCCGATAGACTATCAGTTCAATTAGGATACGAAAAAATATATGGAGCATCAAATCCATTTGATTTTATGGAAATGATTTCATTAGAAGGTAAAACAAATTTTTTTGAAAAAAGAGTTATGGATTATTCTAAAGCAAATATTGCTACCGAATCAACCAATAATCATACATTTGATTTAAGTGCTGACTTTTGAATATGTATATTTAAACAATAATTTTTCCCCAATAACTTCATGGTATATCAACTCTTTGAACATTATTGGATAATATATTATCTTAATAGTAATACCTTCATAAACCAACTTGAACGAACCTCATTTGGTGATATAATTGTACCCAATAATATATATAACTTTATCTTTATGATTTTAGTTTACGATAATAACATAATTACTGTAATTACAACATTCAATCATATTAAACTATCGTATTGTATTCTTAATATAAGTATTCATTTTTATAATCATAAACTATTACTATAGTGACCATTTGAATGTTTATCATTATTGTCAGATTTCACGCTATTATCACTTATTACATTTGAATAATGTATTGGTTTTAATATTAGTGAAACATTATTATCTAGTTTATCTTCATTATATAGTTTATCTTTATTATCTAGTTTATCTTCATTCAATAGTTTATCTTCATTCAATAGTTCATCTTTATTATCTAGTTTATCTTCATTCAATAGTTTATCTTCATTATCTAGTTTATCTTCATCTATGATATATGGAGTTAAATAAAACTCTAGACAAAATTCCTTTATATTTACAACATCGAGTATTATTTTCTTGTACAATATAATTATAATCCATGATTTAAATGTATCTGGATGAAAACGTAATAATGCTGGAAACACGACCGATAACATAGTTAAATAATAATCATATTTATGTTCATAATGTGTCATAAATCCAAATGACTGAGAATAATCATGTTTCATTGTATGATACTCTCTAAAATAATGACTATCCTTTAATCTATATACTAAATACTCAATATTAACACCTAACACTATTGTAATTATATATTGACTTAAATATTGTATAATAGTTATATTGTCTCGGTAATTACTATATAATATTTCGCATAACACAAATATTGGTATGCTATTTATTACTAAATTTGTAAATACAATATCACTTACATACACATAATGGAATTTAACATCAGCTAAAGACATTTTTTTTAATTTAAATTCTGGAAAAAAGATATCATTAATCAATCCAAATAATGAAAAAAATATATAACTAATTAAATACGTTAAATAAAAATAATACATTAAATGATAATATTATTATAGGTTTAAATAGATTACAAAATAATATTCTAGCCATTTCGTTTATTCATATTCTCAATTTCTTGTTTTTCATTATAATATGTTATATTTAATTCATTTTCAAAAGCAATAATAGCAGCGTTATCATCCCATTCAGCGTTGTCGTCATTCTTGTCTCCACTTAACAATAACGTTCTCTTAGTATCTCCTTTCCTCCAATTATATTTGTGTTTTAAATTTTCTTTTTGTTTATTTACAGTTATCGTTCCATCAACTTCATCATCGAATTCAACAAAATTAATCCCATTGAAATAACTATTAATAGTTTGTGTATTATTAAATTGTTTTTCAGTTCTGGGGTCTAAAAGATTAGTTTTAATTAACTCTGATAATTTATTTATACATTCAATTTTAAAGTCTCGTTCGTCTTCTGCTTCCATTTTACTTGGATCAACATCATTTATATCTCCGCTTTTTAAAGGAAACACCAGTCCTTTAAAATTAGTTAAAATTGTATCTTTTTGATTTTTTAAGTCCCCTTTCGATTTCCCGTTCCCTCTACCGTCATATGAAGTTAACCCATAGATAAATTTCATATATAACAATGATGCTAATGATTCTAAATCAGTCATAACTGGTGATGTTTTTAGATTTATTTTATCTGCTAAATCACCTTCTTCAGATGCCGTAAACTCTATAAATGGTCCTAACATTTCTGCCCGTGGGTCTTGTGCAGCACCAGAAGAACCATATTCACCATCTAAACAACGAATATCTCCAAAATGTTGTGATGATTTCCAATTAGTTTTTCCATTTTTATCACACGGTAATGGTGTCCAATCTAAAAAGTTTTCTTTATTTGATTTAGTTTTTCTAACACAACAGACTATAACTAATATTAATATTACAATTAACAATAACGTAAACATGTTATTTAAATTAAACAATTTATTTAATTTAACATTAGATTTCATTTATATATATAACCAATATTTTTTATTTATAATATAATTAAAATTATGATAAATAAAACTATTTTCTTAGAATTATATAATGAAATCAGTAAAAAACCCATTTAATGAAAATGATTTTAATAGCGGGGATGGAATGCTAACATCCGTTTGGGGACCTAGTTTATGGCATTCACTACATACTATTAGTTTTAATTATCCAGTATCCCCAACACAAAAAGAAAAAAATAATTATTACAAATTTTTCGTATCCTTAAAAAATGTACTACCATGTCGATTCTGTAGACTCAATTATGTCAAAAATTTAAAAGCTGTCCCATTAACTATGAATACAATGAAAAATAGACACACATTATCTTTATGGTTATACAATCTTCATGAAGAAATAAATAGAATGTTAGGAAAAAAATCAAATTTATCCTATGAAGATGTAAAATTAAGATATGAAATGTTTCGATCAAGATGTTTAGGAAAACCTAAAAAAATTAAAAAATCTAAGAAAAAAAAAGAATCTGGATGTGTTAAACCATTATATGGTAAAAAATCTAAATGTATCATTAATATTGTACCAAAGGAAACTAAATGTAAAACATTTAATATACATAAAGAATGTATTTTAAAAAATAATTTATAAACATTAAATCAATCATCTAATTCTAAAATGAATTTTAATAATTTATCGGTAAATCCATAATGACATCCATTTGGTTTTGTTTTTGGTATATTTCTATTTGTCATATTATTTTTGTGAGACAATGATACTATCACATTTTCCCAACTTATTTCTTCAAATTTAGATAAATCCATATTATTAACAATTGAGGTACATTCATTTATATTTTCATCGTCAAATGAACATTTATCATTCAATATTGATTTGTAAAAACACAATGATGCTGGAGAAATACATTTTTCTAATGACGTATTTAAACTTGGGGCATTCATATATGATATTACATTAGTAATACACATACTCGCTAAATATCTAACACCAACCAAATCATTTCCTTGTAACAAAGTATTAACGCGTTTATTTATACTATTAGGAAAATAATAATCATCATCATCCATAAACACAATTATATCATGTTTCGATAAATCACACGCATTTCTACGCGATTTTCCAATTGATATTATTTCTGGATTATGATAATAACTTATATTCATTTTTTCACGTTCATCTTTATCTGGTAATAAATTTTCTATTTTTTCATCTTCATTGCTCGTATCATAAATCAACCACTCTATTTTATCCTTTGGATATGTTGATGTATTATAGTTATAAGTAGCCAATTTAAACATATGTTTTCTATTATGACTTAATGTTATACATGTTACATTTGGCAATTCATTTTCAGATATATTTTTCACTATATTTTTACCCTTTTTTCTCACCAATTTTAATTGAGATGCCATAATATCCTTAAATAACACATCATTCATAGCATGATGCTTTAAGGCATTTTTTCTTAAATTATCACCCATAGAATCTAATGTTGTATAATTTGTTTTCATTATTTTAGATATAATGTCTTTAAATTCTTCTGGATCATAATCATATTTGGATCCTAAATAACGATTTAATTTCTTTTTTTTACCTTTTACTTTAAAACAATCATCTTCGGATACAATCTCTCTCATAGGACCACTATTAATTATTATTGGAATTGATTTAGAAAGACAACATTGATTTATATTATAACTAAAACTATCTATGTTATTCAAACAAATATGAATTCCACATCGATTAAACAAATTTTCAAACTCATTATGACTCAATTTATTACAATAATTTATATTTTCTTGTGTTTTCTTTATATTAAACAAATATCCATTTACAATATTTAATGTCGGAAAGGATGGTTCCCAATTATCTATAATTTTTTTGTAATCTGTATATTTAGTATCACAACAATACAACAAATATTCATCATATTCTTTTTCTATACTATTTTTAAAATCTGTGCTTCTCCAACCAATATACTTTATTTTATCTAAATCAACATATGTTTTAAATATTTCTTGAATATAGTTTGTTTTTGCTAATATTAAATCAAACTTATGTAAATAATGAGTCCATTCTTTCAAAAAACTGTGTTGATTTGGAATCAATATATTATATTTTGAATAAGGTAATAATAAATTATTAACACAACCAAAAAATATATTGATTGAGGCGTTTTCACATTTATAATTATTACAATTCACATGTTTAATTTCAATTGAATCTTTTATTTTCTTAAACATAAATGTAATAACTGAGGCATCATTATTAGAATTTATATCTTGTTCGTTTATTATAAAATTAATCTTCATAATTTATTATAGTATAAATAATTCTTTATATATAAATATTTTATTTGTTTATATTATATGAATAATTCTAAAAGTAATGTATCTAAGAAAAAAACATTAAATAATAGGGTTAATAGTAAAAATAGTGCTAATAGTAAAAATAGTGCTAATAGTAAAAATAGTGCTAATAGTAAAAATAGTGCTAATAGTAAAAATAGTGCTAATAGTAAAAATAGTGCTAATAGTAAAAATAGTGCTAATAGTAAAAATAGTGCTAATAGTAAAAATAGTGCTAATAGTAAAAATAGTGCTAATAGTAAAAATAGTGCT
>Ga0209534_10001955_pt1 | contig 21051 bp, 22 predicted proteins | sample COG_07_FD_184751 | JGI IMG/M metagenome (GOLD analysis project Ga0209534, IMG submission 184751) | Pelagic Microbial community sample from North Sea - COGITO 998_met_07 (SPAdes) (version 2) | ecosystem: Environmental > Aquatic > Marine > Neritic zone/Coastal water | place: Helgoland, sampling...
CTATTATTTATTTTTAGGAAAAAGTTTAGATCAAAAAACTATTATTTATTTTTAGGAAAAAGTTTAGATCAAAAAACTATTATTTATTTTAGGAAAAAGTTTAGATCAAAAAACTATTATTTATTTTTAGGAAAAAGTTTATTAAGACTATTTTTCCTATTAAACTTATTTAATCTATTTAATCTACAATTTTCTAACATATAATAACATATGGTATAAAATGGCATAACTAACCAAAATATATTGACCCACATAAAAGGTCTATCAGTTAGCCATATATTACTTGGAAATATTGTACTATTATAATTTACATTATCTGGTTCTTGCTCTTGGATAAAATAGGCAAACATGTATAAAAAGCTGTTCATAAATTGTGTTCCCATACTCACACTTAATGCTATTAAATAATTGTTATGATTTCCTATTATATTGAAAAATATTGCTATGAATGAAAAAAAAGCACATTGGGTACAATGTGTACCTTCTATAATACGGCTCCAATCATCACTATCACTCATATATTCGCGATCAGCCCATGCACCATATTCAGCATAAAATATTTTTGCTAATTTAGGTGGCCAAACATACGATATATCATAATTATTTGTCCATACATGCTGATCATCCACTATTAATGAATTAGCCATAAATGAAACTTCTTCATAATTGGAAATATAGGATACTTCCCATATTCCAGTTAAAATTGTCATCATTATCCAGAAATAAGTTGGTTTATTTATAGATTTAATATTAGTAAAACAGTACCTAACACCTATAGACCCTATAAAATATAAAAGTATTTCAATTATGCCAATGACATATCCTTTCATTTTATTTATTATTTATATCTTTTGTTTAAATAAAAATTAAATAATGTATCAATTTAGAAAAGTAAATATAACCTATATTTTTATTTTTAAAAATGTATTATTAGCATCTTTAAACCCCTCTGATAATCTGTAATATTCTATTTTTTTGTCTTTATAATTATATATATTCGAATTATATTTATGTGTTTTTAATATTAGTCCACTCTTAAGAAAATCAATATTAAGCATCTATATATTAACTAAATAAATTATGTTTAAATATATTATGTATTTATTTTCATATGGCTCAAATACCAATCAAACACATATTAATAAATATAGTAAAGCAAACTATATCACAAATGGAACTTTAAAAGACTATGAACTTAAATTTAATCATTTTGGATTATATGGAAATATAGTAAAATCATTAAATAATAATGTAAGAGGAACTATTCATAAATTAAATAATATTAATAAAGATTTAAAAAAAAAGGAATTCATGTACAAATTAATAGATGTAAAAGTAAAAGGTAATGACAAAAAAAATTATGATTGTAAAACATTTATTTCTATGTTTGCCCCATTTGAACTATTTGTGCTAAAAAAATATAAGGATTTATTAGTTGAAGGCTACAAAAGTCATAACTTAGAATTACCTAATATTAAACATACTTTATCACTATCATATATATCAATATTAATAAATTTTATAGGAGCATTATTTGCTATTTATTTATTATTGCTTACAAAATTTAAAGTAGTTGGTATTATTTTATTTTTTGTAGATATTACAATGGTTATAGATGAAATGTATAATACAAATAATTATAAAAAGTTAAGAGCGAACTTTAACAATTTATATTATTTAATATTTAAAGTAATACCTTTGTTTATAGCAATTTATATAATACTTAATTCAATAAAATATAGTCTTGTATGGATTTTTGCATTGATAGTACTTATAGTTGATATTTTTACATTGATAAAATACACTATGATATATTAATAAACATCTATAATTTACTATTATTATTAATAATGTATTAATCCCTTAAAATTGATAATTATTTTATTTGATTAAGCTTTAACAATTCTATAACAATCACAATGGATTTTGATGGTGATAAGCTATACAATTACATAAAACGTAAATATATTCTTAAAATAGACAAATCTAAATTTAGTGTATTGTTAGATAAATATAAGACTGACACACGAAACAGAGAAATATATAATAGTGTATTTATGTCACTGTTTGGTCTAACTTTGGAATCACTACATACTTTAGCATCTAAATATGATTTTAAAAAGGAATACAATGATATTAGTGAAACAATGAAAGAACTTCAAACTACAATTAATAGTTTAACTGGAAAAATAGAATTACTTGTTAATGAAAATAGTGAATTACGAGAAAATTACTGGAAACTGAATCAATCTCTTATTAAAGCAACTAAAAAATAAGCTTTTAAGAAAAAGCTTTGGCAAAAAAATAATGTTTTTGTTAAAACTTTTGGTAAAAGTTTCTTTTTAAGAAAAAGCTTTAAATTGTTCCATTTCTTTTCTAAACAAACTTTTAAAAAGTAATATAGTAATTAATACAACATACACGCTCATTACAATCATGCTGTAATAATATACGAATACGCGATCAGGCGTATCTGAACAAGTACATTTTTTTATTACTAAATTCTGTGTTAGTCTAAATAATAAATATATATTTACTAATCCTAGAACTGAGTAAATAGTAGAGACTAAACTTAATATAGGATGGGAAAGAACTTTTAATCCACCTATAATAAATATAATACCTATAAATATTGTTAAAAGAGTATAATATTTTATAAAATCTTTTTTATATTTATCTCCACATTCACACTTATTTTTTTCTAAATTATAAATAAAATTTAAAATGATTATGTTTATTAAAACTACAATAAGCATTACTATTTTTTTTAAATCGGCCATATAATTTATTAAAATAAATTATTAAAATTAATTAGATGTATTAATTTTAATTAAATATATTTGAAAATCTAAATAAAAATATTATTCATTCTGACATTTAATCATTTGTTCCCTCAAATAAGCCACCAAAGATAACCGTGTATAATCCTTATCAATGGGTATTAATTTTGTATTACAATGCCATTCATGAACATCCATTGCAAGAAAGTCTCCATGTCTTACATTAACAGCTACTCCAAACTGTGGAAATCCCGTACAACCACCTTTATACCTACCTTTTTCACACACTATAAGATTTCCAAAACCATCCATAAAATCACCAGCATCTTTGTGAAGTGCTGTCCGCCAATTATAATTAATAGTTAATGTACTAAAGGCTGTATCTTTTATAGCATATTTAGGGGTTAATTTTGCTCGATTTAATTGTAATTTGTGATGTTTTGGTATGAGTTTTTTAAATTGTCTATCAATTGCGATAATAAATGGTAGCACTTTTGTCCATTTTTCGACTTGTTGTGCTGTAAACGCAGTTTTTCGGCACTGTGGTGCATTAACGCCAATATTTCTATCCTTTTTATCAAAATAACCAATAATATTACTTTGGGCTAAATTACCAATAGTATTTTTAACCTTTTTGCCATCTTTTTTAGAAATATACCCACCAATTCTTAGTTTAGTTCTGGTTATAAATAATGATGGATCATTTGCATACGATGGTAATTTTTTTAAATCTAATACACCTGCCGCAGCACCACGATTATCATGATGTTTCATGGCAGCATTTGTTAAATTATTAAGGGCAGCTTGACATAAATGGTCGGGAAATACTTTTTTCCTAAATTTTAATAATATTTTTTTATTACCTTTTTCGTCGTAATGATAACAATCGCAATTATAATTTATTATTTTATCATAATCTTTTTCACTAAAATAATTCCCTTCTTTAGCTTTCATCATTTTATCAGTTAATTTAGGGTTTCTTTTAACGATTAATACTTTAACTTTATTACTTTTTTTTTGTTTAATTTGTTTACCAGGTTTACCAGTTTTACCAGTTTTACCAGGTTTACCAGTTTTACCAGTTTTACCAGGTTTACCAGTTTTACCAGTTTTACCAGGTTTACCAGGTTTACTTTTTTTAAACGTAGATTTTTTTTGTGTTTTCACCATTAATATAGTAAAATAAAATAAAAATAAATTATGATCCTTTTGTTTTTTAAAAACGTGTTTGTGATATTCTTCTGGGCACAGATTTAATTTTTTTAAGACCAGCTGCTTTTAAAGAAGATACTTTTCTAGAAGCTGCTTTTCTATAAGCTTTTTTCTCTCGTCTTTTTCTACTATAAGAAGCTACTGCTCTTCTAGAAGATTCTTTTCTAAAAGATACTTTTCTAGAAGATGCTTTTCTAAAAGATACTTTTCTAGTTGTCTTTTTTTTTAGCATTTTTGAAAATATAGATATGGATGTTTTCTTCCCAGAGCTGATGAGTTTTGGAATGTCTTCTTTAAAATGATTAAACAAAACTTTAGCACCTTCTAAGAATTTTGTATCCGGTTCTCCTCCAGGGACAATCCTTACATTTATCGGTATTGGTTTGCCGTTAGCCATCTTCCTCCCCACAATATTCATTTCATATACTGATTTAGTTATCGTGTATACTATTTTATTTATTTTTTTATGTAGTTTCCCATGTTCTAAATAATAATATGGATTTATATTACTATTATCATTCCAACAAACCTCTTCATCAAAATAAAATTCTTCCATTAAATTATCCCAAATTAATATATCTATATCTGGATATTTTTTTGCAAAATTTAGTGGTAAAGACCTTGAAATACTACTTTTTAAATTAGCTGTTAGATTTACTTTGTTTAGTTTACTATCCTCATTTTTTGTAAAAAATGTTAGTTCATCATAATATGATGATGATGAATATTTTATTATTTCATCAACATATTCTGTATAATAATCTTCATATTCTTTATAAGACTCAAGTTTAGGATTGATATCAATATTAATCTTAGTAAAAGTGCTAATTGGGAATTTTTCTTTAATAGATTCTATTTTTTTTTTTATTTTATATATTCTTTTTATTTCCAATGGTCCCAAATACTCACCGGGGAATTTTGGTTTCGCTTTTCCAATAGTTCTTTTACTATGTGCTTTTCTATGGCCTTTTCCATAGGTACCTCCCCCTAGGCCCTTGACATTATTAACTATTAAATTATATATACTTGTTTGTTTATACAATGCAGTAAATGACAGGTCCGTCTGTGCAAGCGGATTTTTATTTGTATAACCAGTTTTAACTGAATTAAGAGTAATTGTAGATTTATTTTTATTATATTTGAATATATCAAATATTCTATAAAATGATTTTAATTCTTTAATCTTCTGTTCAATTGGATATGAATCATTAATTTTTGCAATTTCAAAACCATAAGACGTATTAAGTTTATTGTTTATATTTTCCATATCTTTTTTTATTTTTTTAAAGGCGTCTAAGGTGTATGGAGTATTTATAAAAAAATCTGTAAATTGTGGTACTTTTATAGTAAATTTTGTATTATTATTAATTATAGAATCAACTATTAAGATTTGTAAATCATTAGATTTTTTTATATTTTCATATTCAATTTCAAATTGTTTTTTTTTTACTTCTGATGCAGTTAGTAAAGTAGGTCTATATATATTTAATGCCCTTACCTCAACATTATTATCATTATCTTTTTCAGTTGATGGTATTATACAATTTAATCCTAATATTTGACACAATAAATAAACAACATGATCACATGTGAAAATTGTATAATCTTTTTCATAGCCATTTATGATACACCAAACCCACATAAGTAATACTTGAAAAACGTCTCCCATTTCTTTACATATTAATAATGAATTGTTTACAATAAAGTTATTAGGGTAAGTATTTATCTTTCCATTCTTTTTACTATTACCGCAGAAATAGTTTGGATTTCCGGGATCTTGAGGGCTGGCGCCATCCTGACTTGCATTGTTGATGGTTTTATTTCCAATATTAATAGAATAATCAAACGCATTGTTTAAAGTTGCACTTGATTGTTGTTCACTCACAGACTGATTGGTTTTTGCCTCTACCCTTATATTTTCAGGAAATCCAAATTGGCTCAAAAATGCTGTAGTAAATATAAATTTGCTATTCTTTGGTGGCCAGACTTCATCAGTTGATTCCTTTAGAGGTGGTCTTCCTGCTGGATCTAAAATAATGGATGCAAAATTACCTATTTGTTTCCAATTAGGATGTAAAAAATCATCAGGGTTTTTACCAGATTCTATAAAAACATTTTTATATGATAATGCATTGGGGATTTTATTAATTTTTGTCCAAGTCATTTTAGTCACAAATTTAGTATCTTGTGCCTCATTAATTTTTTTTTTTAAATCAGTGAGATCTTTTTTATATTTGGACTGATTATTGGGGCGAATACCATACATAGATGCAATATGGGTTTTAAATATATCATCTTTCACTGGTTCTTCATTTTCATCCTTAATTAGACTATCTTTTCTCATATCTAAAATACATCTTTTTCTTTGTGTATTTTTAAAATTGGTTTTATTAAACGTATCTTGTGTAACTGTGACATTACCACTTTCATCTATATATGTATAATTAGATTTTATTTGTTTCGGACCTGCATCACCAGATGTACTATAAACAAATTGACTATCATCAGTGTTAGCAATTGGTTGAACATCGAATGTATAAGTAGTCATATACTATATGAAAATAAAATAAAATAAAATAAATAAATAAATAAATTATTCTTCAACATGTAAAACCGCAATAATAGATATTTGATCTCCACCATATTCAAAACGCTTTCCTATTATTTTACCTTGTATAATTTCACCTTCTTTTAAATTAAGAAATGCCTCATTATCTAAATGATGTTGACGTGCTAATAAAATATTTAATGGAGATTCATCATCATCTGGAATACCACCTAAAATACCCATTTTATTAATATTTTTTACGACAATTTCAATTATATTTCCTTCAAGAGGATTGCACACATCAACCGAAAATTCAATATTATACAATATATTTCCATTGAAATGACTTGTTAGAACACAACCAATACTACGTTTTAAAATTTTTGCGCTATTGTTTTTAATATAACCAAATTTTAAACATTTTCCTTCAAAATTTTCTTTAATTCTTTTTAATATATAATCGTTCAATTGATTATTAATATATTTTGGTTCTATTGATAAAGATTTCTTAATTGTTGTTTTTGTAAATAAATTATCCATATATTAATATATTTAATATATTTTTTAAATAAAAATATCAATTTTATTAAAAAGAAAGTTTTATCAAATCTATATTTTTTTGGTATAAGCTTTTTTCTAAAAAGCTTTTTTATTAAACTATTTTTTTGGTCTAAGCTTTTTTCTAAAAAGCTTTTTCATTTAACTTATATTCTATAGTTTCTTCTGGACCGTAAAAATATCTATTAGATATATCTGACTTTAAATCTTTATGTCTTAAAATAAGTTCTAAATATTTACATAAACTTTTTTTATTAGGCCATGTATTGTGTTTTTTATCAGAAAATATTATAGATTTTAAACTATTTTCTATATAACTAACAATTTTATCTTTTTTCATACCATCATTATAACATATACTACCGGTTTTAATTTGTGATCCTTTGGTTCCTTGTCCGGTTTTATCGCGTATTTTAAATTCTGGTTTTGTTTGGTTAGGTCTTAATTCATAATAACCTATAATAGTTGCTGAATTAGGGGATGTTTTTATTTTCTTTTTTAATGATTTATGAATTTGTTTAATTTCAGTATCTTTAGCTACTACAAATTTATTTTGTTCATAATCAAATCGCCAGTAATCTAATTTTTTACCATTTATTTTTTTATAACCCCATATTTTTTCAGGACCTTTGTATAATATATCTTCAAAATAGACATCCTTATTAAAGTATAAAATAGTTGATAATGTTGATACTATATTTTCTTCTAATTTATTTAATTTTTTTGTTAATGATTTATATATTAAATATTTAGTTAATTTTTCTTTATCATTAACATCCATAAAATCTATATAATATTTATTAAGTTTATTAATCATATCTAATATATCAGCAGTCATTTTAATTTCAATTATATCAGTAAAAATACTATTTTTTTCTGGAAATTCTTTTAATATTAGTTTCACATCATCTTTTATGTCTTCAAATTCTTTATCAAGTGTTTTGTCAATAACCCATTTATATTTAGATGATTTTTTAGTTTTACCAAGTTGTGATAATACATTATTCCGTGAAATATTAAAACTACCTATTATCTTTTTAGTATTTTTATGTCGTAAATTATTAGTTGATAAAAATATACTACTATTTTTACTAATAAAAAAGTAAATTCCATTTTTATAAATAATAGTACCTGTTTTACCTGTTTTATTAATTATTTTATCTCTATTATCAATAATATTATTTAAAGCAAAGTATATTAATAATGGATCTACACCTAATATAGTTTTAAAATCATCTAATCCATAATAGTTTCTTTGTTTATAAAGTTTAATAATTTTTCTTTTTACTTCATAAATGTTATCACTAATTATTGATTCATATAAATCAAATGTATCAGTATTTAAACCAGTAATTTCATCAGGAAGTTCATACGCACATTTATAATCACATTTTTTATAATTACATTTTTTAGAATTATCTATATCATTATCAAATTTATTTCCATGTATATTTAGATAACAATCTACAGCACTTATTTTTAATAAATATTCTATTTCGGCCATTTGTGTTGATTTTAATTCTCCTTTTCTATATATTTCTAAATCAACAGTCTCATTATCTTCAATAGGTTTATTTGATTTAACCGCAGCATATAAAAATATTGTAACATTCCGTTCTTTAGTCGGCAAATCTATATGCGAACAGTTACGTATACCACGTCCTATTACTTGTTCTATTTTATTTAAGTGAAACCATGGATCTAATATGTGTACTTCTCGTATATATGAAAAATCTAAACCTTCAGCAGCGGTTTCACTACCTAATATAATCTTAATTTTTTCACCATTTTTATTGGAATCTTGCAATTTAATGTAATCTGAGTAAGCATTTGCAGATAAATCATTATTACCAGATATAATTATATAATTACCTTTTGTTGGACTTATACTATCTTTTATTAGTGAATTTCCGTATTTACTATATCCTGCATATTCTAATGCCAAAGCTAATGGAACTATTCCAGCATTAATATATTGAGAATAAATGAAAACTATACCTTTACTTTTATCTATATGTTTAATTATTTTAGAAATTTTTGCCGAATAATTTATTATATTTTTTAAAGCAAAAAATCCTTCAAACTCAGGATGTTTTATACTATATTTCAGATGTCCTCCTATTTTTTCTTTTTTAACTATACCATTAAAACCGTCATTGCTTATAAAAGTATTAAAATTATATTCTTCCGATGATGGGTCAACATCTTTTTTAGGAAATACTATATTTGAACACATCACTCCTGCTTGATTAAAAGCACCATATTTCTCATCAGCATTCTCCATTTTATCGTATATTTGTGATTGCATACCTTTCATAATACATGGAACTATTTGTAAATCTTTAATTTTAAGTTTAATAGGTTTACCATCTTTATCTAATCTAGGCATATTATCAATACTAATAACATCTTTAGGATATAATCTTTCGGGAAATCTATATGGATCTTCACCTCGCATATATGAAATTAATCCTTTTGTTTTATATATAAACATATCTTTCATACCTGGTTTTAAATTTCCGTCTTTATCTATATAATCATTAGCATGTATAATTGGTTTTTTATTATTTCTCAACATAAGATTAATTAAAAATATAATTTCACGAGAATTATCAAACATAGGTGTAGCCGATAATAATAACAATTTCATATTATCTGCAACACTAACTACTTTTTCAAGTAATGGTGGAAGTACTTTTAAATCATCTCCTTCTTTAATATTATGAACCTCATCAATTATCATTACCGTATTAGAAAATGTTTCTTTAATTTTTTTATTAATCAATCTTTTATGTTGTGTTGGTTCATATCTATCTCTAATTTTACGTTGTATAGTTTCTAATATATTAGCAAATTTCTGATATCCATAAAATTCATACCGACCTTTAATAATTTTATTGATTTTATCTTCTAATAAATGGATAGGCATTTTTTCAAAATCTTCTAAATATTTGTCTCCTGTACATTGATAATATGGCATACCCGATTTAACTTTTTCTATATTAAAAATATTCTTAACAAAATTAGCTTTAATACTTGGATTTAGTAAGATAATTATTTTTTTACCTTCAGATTTTAATTGATCTGTATATTGTTCTGCTATTGATATACTTGTACAGGTTTTACCAACTCCGGTTCCATGAAATAATAGCATACTATTAAACGGTGTGTTTGGAGAAAGAAAACTTTTAAGAAATTTTTGATTATAAGTTAAATTAAACTCTATATCTCCTTTATCAGATTCATCTACATTATAAAGTGGGTTACATAATTTATTACGTTTTTCTTCTAATTCTTTATCTGTTAACACTTCTCTCTTAGGAATTTTATTTATATAGAACTCCTTTTTACTTGATATTTTTTCATTAAATTCAGGATCTTCATAATCAGGATATCCTTTAAATGTATTAGAATAAGTATAACTATCTAACAAACGCTGCTCCATTGCATTTGTTAAAGCTTCATATTTTAAGGTTAAATCGCTGATTGTATTATTAGCACTTTTACCTTCGTCAAGTTGTCTTAATACTTTATTTGATTCTTCTATTAAACGAAGGTTTGACCAATCATCTTTACTAAATTCTTTATTGTATTCATCTAAAAGTTGTTTATTAGTTTTTCTTGCTTCACTATTTTCTAAACGTGCTTTTTGTTTTACTGTAAACTTTCGGTTTATTTTTTTACAACTACCAGATTTAGCATTTAATTTCTTTCCTTTAGGACATTTTTTAGTATTACTCATTAATATAAATAAATATTTTAATTTGTTAAAATTTTATGAAGTTTTTCTAATACATTTTTTTTTTCAATATTATATGTTCTTATTATATTCATACATTCTTTATAACTATGCCATTTAATATTACTTATTTCTGAAACTTGATTAAAATTAGATTTATCTATCTTAAAAATATTATTGATATTCTCATTAGCCATAGCTACATAATAAATATGTTTATATCTAATATTATTAGAACCAGAAAATAGCTCTTCTAATGGTTCAATCTGATAAATCATATTATATTCATTGTGTGAAATACCGGTTTCTTCTTCAAATTCTCTTATAGCACATTCTAGATTGGTTTCTTTTAAATTGCGGCGTCCTTTTGGAAATCCCCATTCAGGCTCATACCATAATAACTTATTAGTACTATTTAAAGTTTTTAATGATACTAATATATTTTTATTATAAATACCTTCTTTTAAAATATTAAATTTCTTTTTAGATGAATCATATTCATTATGATATTGTTTGTTATCTTGTTTCATCCATAATTTATTCCAAAGATAATCAAAATTATAGTGTACTATCATATTTCGTTCATCAAATGTCATAATTTCAAATAATTTATTTATATATGCTACATTTTCTAAATTATATTTACCACGCATAAATTCTACAAAACCTAGTGTATCCTTTCTTCTTACGAGCAAATATTTAATTATATTATCTTCTTTTTTAAATATTATAATACCTGTACTTATAATAGGCGCTAAGCATTTTCGGTAAATATGTCCATATTTACCACAATTACCACAATACAAAGTTTTTTTACTCATTAATCTAATATAATTGATTATTTTTGTTTTAAGTATTTTCCAATATTTATTTCGGTATATATATATATGGATCCGACAGTATGGGGACCGAAATTATGGTTTTTTATTCATACAGTAGCATTAAATTTTCCCGATAACCCAAGTTTTGAAGATATTAAGAACTATGAAATGTTTTTTGAAAATTTAAAATATATTATACCATGCGAAACATGCAGAATGCATTATACACAAAGATTAGCTGTTAATCCGGTTTCAAAATATTTAACAGATGCCAATACACTTTTTATTTATACTATAGATTTGCATAATGAAGTTAATAAATCATTAGGTAAAAAAATATATAGTTATGAAAAGGTTGCTAATTTATACAAGAATCACTATAATAAACCATACAGTGTAAAAAAAATTAAAAATAAAATATTTAATACGCGAAATTTAATAATTTTGATAGTTCTTATAGTGATAGGTATTTTAATTAAAGTATATAGAAATAAATATACCTTTAGGATAATTAAATCTCGATAATGTTTATTTAAATCTAATTAATTTATTAATGATCGACATATATATTTTGTTATGTGTTGTATTTATATTTATTTTATATCAATGTAATTTAATTCCATCAAAGATACTATCATTTAATTATATAATATCTATTAATTGGATGAATTTATTTAAAAATTTGTGGTTTATATTACCTATTGTAACCATGTATTTAGAAAAAGATAGTATAACCAAATTATTTTATAATTCACCTAAAAAATCACCTTCTAATAATAAAGCTTTAAGAAGTAGACTTAATGAAACAAAGAAAAAAGTAGTTGCTTCGTCACAACAATGGTCTTGCAAAAAGTGTAAACAATTGTTAGATGCCAGTTATGAAATTGATCACATTATCCCACTTTATAAAGGTGGTAATAATGATTTAAATAATTTACAAGCATTATGTCGGAATTGTCATGGACAAAAAACAATAAATGATAAATTAAATGTTTAATATATTTAATGAATAATAAAATAATTATAATAGCATCTATTATATTAGTTATAATTGTTATAGTAACAATATCTCTTATCATGTATTTTTATAATAATAAAAATTTAGCTACATTCACTTATGTTGAGAGACAAGATTCTAATGCATTATTTAAAATATTAGATGATGATATTACCCCTCCTAAGGATGGGTTTAATTATAGTATGTCATTTTTTATTTATTTAAATGATTATGGTGAAAATTTTGAATATTGGAAGCATGTCTTACACAAAGGGAATGATACACGCACAACTGATGTTTTAAATTATACAGATTGGAATGAATTAGTTCAAGATATTCCAAGTCAAAGCCCTGGACTATGGTTTAATCCTAAAAATACTAATCTTAGAATAAGTTTTACTACACATATAGATAAAAAATTTTGTAAATTAATAAAGAATGAAAATGGCTGTGATGATCATATATATTGTGAATGGACTGGTAGTAAATGTATAAGAAAAGATAAACATGCTTTAAATATGGGTTGTGAAGCTAAAATTAGTTCAACAGATATAATAAATGTAGAGTTTGTAGATTTAGAAATACCCTATAAAAAAATGACTCATATTGCATTTGTATTAGAGAATCAAGTGCTAAATATATATTTTAATGGTAAACTTAGAAAAATCCATAAATTTATGGGTTCACCAATATATAATAAAGACCATTTACATTTCAATATACCAAATACATTTAATGGTTCTATATTTAATTTTAATTATATACCACTCACAATTGATAGATATGAAGTAGAAAAATATAGTAAAGATATACCTAATGTAGAGCTTATACCACGTTCTAAAAGATTAAATAATTATATGAAACGTTTCAAATTTAAAAAGGTAATACAAAGTTTTTTTATTTAATTATTGAATACAAAGTTTTTTTATTTAATTATATTAAATGAATACAAAAAAGAAAATAAGTATAGTTTGTATTATTATAGTAATAGCTATTTGCTGTTATTTTTATTTTAAAGATTTCGGTCATAAGAATTTATTTAGACTGACTACTCTTTTTTATGGAGACAAAGTAGTATATGTTGGACCTGAAAATATGAAACCGTCGGTTGAAGGGGTCCAATACTCTTTTTCAGTATGGATAAGACCTAATAATTTATATTTAAATACCGATTGGGGTGGAGATTCTAATATACCAAAAACAATAATAAATAATAATGGTAGTCCTAATATAATATATTTAGTTAAAGAAAATAAAGTTAATATACAAATGGCTTATTATGGCATCGATAATACAATTGATTTGTATAATATAGAAATGCCTTATTTTGATTCACAAAAATGGACTAATTTAATTATAACAGTTGATAATAAAAAAGTAAATGTATATAAAAATGGTATAATATATACATCTAAAGAATTATTTAATCCAAATGTTAAAAATTATAAGCTTATGAATATTGGAGAAAAATATAATAATTTCAACGGTTATATTGGGCGTATAGATTATTATAACTATGTTTTATCTTCATCTAAAGCAAATTCTATTTATCGTAAATATAAATCAAATCATCCTAATAGACTTATGTCATATGAGCAATACGAGTTTTTAAAAAAAGATAAAGTAGACAATACAATTAATACAGATAAATTTAAAAACTTTTTTGTTTAAATTAACGATTTTTATATAATTATTTTCTGTATTAATTACAAATGTCTAATAGAAATAATATTAATTCAAGATTGAATAAAGTAAATAAACAATTATTAAAATTAAATGGAAATAATGGAGGTTTAAATTTAAAAGGATTAAAAAGTAAATTATCTTTATCAAATAGTTCCGCAAGTGGTGGATCAAAAAAAGTATTTATTGTAATTGGTGTAATTTTACTATTAATTATTTTAGGTGTTGGAGGATATTTTCTTTACAGATATTTTAAAAATAGAAAAGTTTTTTCTAAATCAAAATTACTTATACCCTATATTCATGATGCACAAATAGATAAATTATTTTCTAATAGTAGTATTCCACGTTCAGCTTCAGGTAATGAATATAATATAAATATGTGGATCTATGTGAATGATTATAAATATAGACATGATAAAGATAAATGTATTTTAATAAAGATTGATTCAAAATATTTAAGTAATAGTGAACAGATTCCAGGAATAGACGATATTTCATCTGTAATAAATAATTGTAATCCTAGTATTTGGTTAAGAGGAAATGAGAATTCTTTGGTTGTTGTTACAGGATTAGATACAAAACTTAATAGCAGTGATTGTTCAATAGATAAACAATGCAAAGGTAATGGTGGAACAGGTAATGATAAATGTGAAATAAAAAACTTTCCATTACAAAGATGGGTAAATGTTAATGTATCCTTAAGAAACAATGTATTGGATATATTTATGGATGGTTCGTTAAAAAAGAGCTGTATTCTTACAGGTTCTCCAACCGCTAATGCAGGCGATGTACATGTATTAAAAACTGGAATAGACCAAGAAACAGGATTCAATGGTTATTTATCTAAATTAGAATATACAAATAAAGCATTAAGTACCGATCAAATAATGAAACGGTATAAAAAAGGTCCTACTGTTAAAGTAAGTAAAGGGTTTTTAAATATATTTAAATAATTTTTAAAATTTATTATATTTATCTATATTATATGAATAATAATAAAGTATCAAAAAAATCAAATATTATTAAAATTGTTATTATTATTGCTATTTTAGTGGCAGTTGTTTTAATTATGTATGGTATTAATAGATTAGTGAGGTATTTACTATACAGCAAAAATAATAAACCTTGGATTCTAAAGAGGACTGTTAATGGTAAAAATAGTCAAATTATAACGCAAGATCCACGAAATGATAATTCTGTAACATTATATAGATCAGATAATCAAGAAGGAGGTGCCGTATTTTCTTACAGTTTTTGGTTTGTTATAGAAAATATGGATTATAATTATGGTAAATGGAAACATATGTTTCATAAAGGAAATAGAACCGGTAATCCAAATAGAGCACCTGGAGTGTGGGTTCATCCTGATAAAAATGCAATACGTATTTATATGAACACGTTTAATGAAATATATGAATATGTAGATATTGATAACATTCCTATTAAAAGATGGGTTCATTGTGCAATAATATTAAATGGTAAATTTTTAGATGTATATATTAATGGATATTTAAGAAAACGAATCGAATTATCAAGTATGGCGAAACAAAATTTCGGTGATTTATATTTAAGTATGAATGGTGGATTTGATGGCTATTTATCCAAAATGAGATATTACAGAAAAGCATTAGGTTATCATGAAATAGAATCTATAACAAAAGAAGGTCCATCTAATTTAGCATGTGTTGATTCGGGACAATTACCACCCTATTTAGATGACGACTGGTGGTTCGATTTTTAATTTATTATTAATATGATGAATATCTTTTGATAGTAATTGAATATTGTCTTGTGTATTTTCTTCTAATATATTTAAATTTGATGTTAATGATTCAATTGTTTTTTTTATAGTTTCTATTTTTTCATTTAATTCAATAAAATCTAAATTAGTGTAAAGATTAACACTTGAGTATGGATCATTATTTAAGGGTTCAAATAGTGTTTTATTATATCTTATTTCTTTTTTACCTTTACAACTATCAAATATATTTCCCATTTATATTTAATAAATATTAAAATAATAGTTGTTAAACTCTATATTAAATATCTAACAAGGTACAGCTATACGATATATTAAATAAAATGGGGAACAACAACATGCTAATAGAAATGATTCTAATTTAAATCCGTTGTTACATTTAAAAGATAAGTAAATCGCAATAAAAAATATTATCCAATTTATTATACTAATTACAATTTTAGTTATACTAAATGATGATTTTGCTTTAAAATTTTCTTTATTGCTCATTTTAATTACTAATCCTTGAATTGCCGCTGAAACAGTCATTGTATATAATTATATTATATTTTATATTTCATAATTAATGAATAAATTAATAAATAAAAAAAATATATTATTTTTAGTATATTTATATTTAATATATGGCATTCTAATACTAATTTTAGGTTATAAATTTAATAAAATCTATATATTTTTAATATTATTCATATGTTTTAAATGGATTTTTAATTATAGAAAATGTACATTTAGTAGAATTGAATGTATAATACGGAAAGTAAAAAAAGAAAATGGATATTTATATAATTTTTTAGAAATAATAACTGATTTAAGATATAATCATCATATAGTAAATTTTATAAAAATGGTTATAATTATATTATTTTTTCATTTTATAATTTATAAAAATACAATCTATATAAAAATATAAGAAATCTAATAATATTAATATTTAAAAGAAAATATATAATATTATTAATTATGACCGTCGGTGCACTCTATCAAATAAAAAACTTAAATACTAATTCTGCCAATAATTTTTTAGATTTTAATCCTCAAATATCCTTTTATAAAATTGTTTATAGAAAACACAGTAAATTTGCTATGGAAAATATAAGTTTTAATAATTTATCACGTTCAACATTAGATTATGATGAAAATGTAACTATTAAATGTGATGTTCCGCGTAATGGTGATTTGCTGCGATCATTATATTTCACATTTGAGATTCCTGCTATTTATTCTGGAAAACAGACTACAAATGGACATGAATCTAATTATGAATTTCAATGGATTAAAAATTTAGGAACAACTATTTTTAATTCAATGACATTAAAAATAAATGAGCAGGAAATAGACAAAATGTATGCCGATTATATTAATATTTGGAAAGAACTTACCTTATCGCACGAAGAAAAAGAAATATTTAATGAAAATATTGGACATGTGAAAGAATTATATGACCCTAAAAATGCATCTGGTAACACCGGTAATTATCCACATTCTACAGATCAAGCATCAACAGTTCTTCAGGCAAATAAATATAATGATAAAAATGTAGAATTAAATGGTACTCAATGGAAATTTAATCAAACAAATATCCATGAAAGCACGGCAGATAATTATGATTCGCACGTTTTCCCATCCATATTATCACGCAAAATAAAAGTTCCACTACCATTTTACTTTTGTTCTAATAGTGGATTATCATTGCCTCTTATAGCATTGCAGTATAGTGTATTAAGTCTTGAATTTAATATGAAAAAATTTCAGGATTTATATACGATAGTAGATACATTACATAGCACTTCATCAAATTCATATAATAAAAGAATAAAACCAGGTTCGGCATCTCATCACACGATGGATAATTTTACAAATGATTTTAGTTATAATATTAAACCAAATGTTGAAGGCGAATATATATTTTTAGGTGATGAAGAACGAAAGAGATTTGCTGTATATGACCATGAATATTTAATAGAACAATCACGGATATCAAATAAAGATGGTATTGAAATTAAGACTAACAGTGAAGAAACTAATGCTAAAATTTATTCAGCATTTAATCCAGTAAAATATTTAGTTTGGGTTGTAAAACGAGATGATTTTAAACATATTAATGAATGGTCTAATTATACAAATTGGATTAATCCAGATATTCCTCCATATAGTAATCAATATTTATATTCTGATAAATACTATAATTTAACTGCTTCTAAAAATGTATTTTATAATACTGGAGATGACAATCATAAATCATTTTTTAATACTGTAGAATTGCGTAAAAATATATTAACAAATGTGAAAATAGAATTCGACGGAAATTTAAGAATTGATAAAGAGGCAGACTATTTTTCTAAACAACAAGTATATCAACATTTTAAAAAACAAGCAGCAGATGGTATATATGTTTATTCCTTTTCATTAAATCCATTAGATTATCAGCCATCGGGTTCATGCAATTTTTCGGATATTTATAATCCGCGTATCTATTTTAAGAAAAATATTAATGACGGAAGTTTTACAGAATATAATTATAGGGCATATGTGTATATTGTTAGTTATAATATATTGGTTATTAAAAACGGCATTGGAAATTTAAAATTTGTTAATTAATAGTATGCGTGTACCAAAAAAAGCCAGAACTAAAAAAAGATATAAGTATAGAAAAAAAAGTTCTAAAAGAAAAACACCAAAGTTCCGGCTTTACAAAAATAAATTTGTTAAATTTGTTAAAAAATAAATTTTACAATCTAATAATAGTTATATTACAACAAAAATAATTATACAATATATTCTTTAGAACTTTTAATGGAGCTTTACTTTTAGTTTTTATTAAATTTATATCATACAAAATTTGCAATGTTTGGTATTTATTTAATTTTTTTATATATTTATGAATTTTAACATGCTGATCATAATTAGAATAATAAGATAATACATTTATGAATTTATTTATTTCTTTTTGTGTAAATAGTTTCATGGTTATTTTTTTTGACGGGTTACAGTAATTTAAAATATTATTATGATTGTAATCTTTAATTTTTTTGGATTTATAGGGTCCAACTACATTTTTCTTAAGAGTTTTTTTTTCTAAAATAAGTTTGTTTTCATGTTTAAAATAATTATTATTTATACGTGTTTTATTAGTTTGTAGATTATAATTTTTGCATAACGGTTCTACTAAAGAGTTAACTATAGGATAGACTACAGGGTTATTTAAAGATTCTACTATAGGGTATTCTGGTGGGGGAATAGCTTTTTTATACACTATTTTTTCTAATTCTTTAATTGGATCTTTTATATTATTTATTGGATATGAAGATTGTTGTATAGAATAATATTGTTTTTTATGAGGACGAGATTTATAGAATTTTGATTTATTTATTTTAGTTTTTTTAATAATTTCTTGAACTTTTTTTGACGAAGATAGTATATCTTTGTATAATTGTTTTTTATTTGGCTTTTGAATTTTGATAATTTTTAAAGTTTCGTCCATTTATTAGAATAATTATTTTATTTAAATAAATTTTACTTATTATTTTATTTGTTAATATTATATGTCAACTACTAAAGTTAATAATGTTACAAATAACTCTGAAAATAATAGTGTTACAACAGGTATTGGTAAAAGGGCTAATGTCGTGGAATCAGAATTAAATGATTATGAGTCAGTTTATAAAGTAGATTTTAATTTTGATACTGATATAAGTAATATGAATCCAGAAGTTCTTTCTGAATATATTAATAGAGTATTAGGAAATCACCCATATTATATAGATGTTTCTAATATTATAGATATAGTAGTAAATGAAGAAACTAATAAGGTTACAATTATAGTAAGTAGTAAAGAAGTTGAAGAAAGATTACAAGAAATAGATAATAATGTTATAGGAATTAATGAAGTTATAGAAGATGATATAGATTCTAATATTTATAATTATAATAATACAAATAATAAAGATTTGAAATTAATTAATCAGATGTATCCTGAAAATCAAAAATATATTTTAGAATATGAAACACCTGAAGGTAAAGCAAAATTATATGAATATGATTTTGGAGGTTTTGAAAGGGCTAAATCTTTATATTATGATAAGCATATTGTATTAAATGAAAATAAAAAAAGACATTTTTTGAGAAATACGAATGATAATCCATACTATTATGATGAATATATGAATAGTGAAATTAATTATGTTGATAATATAGGTAAATTAAATGATAATTTTAATCCAAATAACCCGGTAAATGTTAAACATTTAGTAAATGAAACATCAGATCTTATTAATATGAGTGTTAATAATTTAAATACTATTAATAATAGTTTACCATCGATGGCATCTTCTAATGAAGGAATACCATCGATGGCATCTTCTAATGAAGGAATACCATCGATGGCATCTTCTAATGAAGGAATACCATCGATGGCATCTTCTAATGAAGGAATACCATCAGGGACAGTTTCTAATAATAGTTTAAATAATATGTCTGCAAATGATGTTAATGATGATTTAATAATAGATGAAGGACTTATAAAAATTAATGAGTTAGAAAAACAGCTTAAGATATTAGAAAATAATAATGCGAATAATGCGAATAATGCGAATAATGCGAATAATGCGAATAATGCAAATAATGCGAATAATGCAAATAATGCGAATAAATATTTAAATTATTTCATTATTTTTCTTATACTTATATGCGTATTAGCTATATTGTTTATTGTATTTAATTATATATTTAGAAATACAAAACCTAATGTAAATAATGTGAGTAATTTAATTTAATTTAATTTAGTAAATTTATATTATATATTAATATTAATGAATAAAATATTAATTTTAATGGTACTTCTTCTAGCATTATATTTTTTATTTGATAGTAGAGAATATTTTCAAAATATAACAGCAGCAGGTGCAACAGTAGCAGCAGGTGCAACAGTAGCAGCAGGTGCAACAGCAGCAGG
>Ga0209534_10001957_pt1 | contig 21008 bp, 10 predicted proteins | sample COG_07_FD_184751 | JGI IMG/M metagenome (GOLD analysis project Ga0209534, IMG submission 184751) | Pelagic Microbial community sample from North Sea - COGITO 998_met_07 (SPAdes) (version 2) | ecosystem: Environmental > Aquatic > Marine > Neritic zone/Coastal water | place: Helgoland, sampling...
AATGCAGAAAGAATATCGTTAGAATTAGGTGTTCCTATAAAAGTTCCGTCTGGTACAATATCAGATAAAATAAATACTGACAATTTTTATTGTCAATACAAATATAAAGGTAATCAACATACAACCTCTTCTAAAAAAGATCTATCTTTAAAAATAGTAACAGACGGCACACTATTCGAAGAGATTAAAACTAATCAACTAATGAAGGTTCAAGTACCTGGTAAAAGTAATAATAAACACGACATTACTTACTCGGAAAAAAATAAATATGATATTTTAATAATTGATGAAGCACATGAACATAATTCAAATATGGACTTAATTTTAACATTAGCTAGAAATACTTGTTATTTTAATAATTCAATTAGATTAATTATTATTTCAGCAACAATGGATGATGATGAACCTATATATAGGTCATATTTTCAAATGATAAATGATAATATTATTTATCCGATAAAACAACCAATTAGATATCATCCTTTTATTGAAAATAATGATTTTTTTTTACCAAATGCAATATTTATGGAACGCAGATTTCATATGTCAAAGCCGGGTGAAACAACTCAACATGTGATAACTGAAATATATAAAGATTTAGAAGAGAAATCAACGGAACTAGAAAATTCAAAAATAGCACAATTAGAAAGTTATAAAGTTATTAATGATATATGTAATTCAAGTACATCGGGTGAAATATTATTATTTTCTACTGGTCAAGGTGAGATTATAGAAGCAGTTGAATATTTAAATAAAACATTACCAACAGGGGTTGTAGCATTACCCTATTTTAGTACAATGAATAAAAAGTACAAAGACATTGTTGAGAAAATAGAAAAAAATATTAATAAAATTAAAAATAAAAGAAATAATATTCACGAAGAATGGGGATCAACATTTATTCAAGATAATAGTGTCCCAAATGGTATTTATAATAGAGCAGTAATAGTAGCTACAAATGTAGCAGAAGCATCAATTACTATTGCAAGTCTTCGCTATGTTATAGATAATGGATTTGCAAAAGAAGCATTCTATGACGAGAGTATTGGCAATTCTTCTTTACAAGTTGAAAAAATATCAGAAGCAAGTAGAGTTCAACGCAAGGGGCGTGTTGGACGTACATCATCGGGTACAGTATACTATATGTATAAAAAAGATGCTAGAAAAAAAATAATGCCTAAATATAAAATAAATCAGATGAATCATGAATTAATTTTTGATCAATTAGCAAGTAAAATTGATGCAGATAATGCATCAGATATTCAGAATAAATTAATTTATCCAGTATGGTATGATCCTCATTTAGTAGATCGTTTTGTTAATACTTATAAACAAACATTTTTATCTAAAAGCAGTGGTTATATAGTTGATGTAAATATTAAAAAAACAAATGTATATAAATTAGGTATATATAATATAATAAACAAACAATTTACTTCAGATAATTTCGGAGAAATTAAAAAAAGTGACAACTTAGAGTTCGCGATTAATAATAATTATAATATACCTGATATGTATATACCTGATCCATATTTACAAGAAACAAAAAGAACAAGACCTCAATATTTAGATAATACATTTGAAGATGGTATTAATATATCAAATTTGTTTGATTTATATGGCGAGTTTTATTTGATTCATCCAAAAGAAGATAAAATAGTAAGAAATTGTGCAAATCAAATAATTAAAATAAAAGAACATATTAATTCAGTAGAGAAGAAAGTAAATAAATTAGAAATGATAATATTTAATCAGACACTTTTTAATTTACAGACTAAACTACAAATAGTTGATATAAATGCATATGAATTTGTCCAAATAAATAATGATATAATTAAAATGAACAATATTGATATGAAGAGAACATTACTAGGTGAAAAAATTTCTGAATTAGTTTCTAAAACGTCACTGTCTTATAATCTATCAATGACACTATTTTATGCATATGGACATTCAAAGGATATTAATAAAACTATTTTCAATGATACTTTAATGATAATTGCGTTACTACAAGCATGCAATTATTCAGTAAAAAAATTAGCTCGAATAATAACAACAAATATGGGTATACCAGTACCAGATTTTTTAAATTTAAGAGAAATATTTTCTACAGATAGATCGGATATAGAGAGTTTATATAAAATAATACAAGTACTTAAAAGTAGATTTAATGAATTAAAAATATTTAATTTAGACAAAAAATATTACAAAACATATAAGGAAGAATTTGTAAATACAGTTTTAAAATATGAAAAAATATTAGATAATAATAAAAAAACAGATAGTCTTATTTATAAAAAAGAGTTTGATCCGCCAAAAGAATATGATAATGGATTATGGAATAAATTAACTGAATTAAAAAATAACAATCAGTTAAAAGATGATACAGGATTTCAAAACTGGTTAGAATCAACAAATAGTGTTAAAAATAGTATATCTGCTGATTTGAAAAGATATGAACATGAAATAATGTCTTTTTGTGATAATAATTATTTAAATTACGATGTTATAAATACTTTTTTTGCAAGATATTTGGACTTAAAATTAAATATTGATACTATTGATAAAAATGAGAATAGTAAATCAATGAGTGATAATCCATTTAAATGGCTTGATGCAAATTATAAAAATAATTTCACTAATAACTTCTTATATATGTCCGATTTAGATAAAATTATTCATTCATTCTTGTCCGGAAACTCTATTAATATTTTATTTAAAACCGACTTTAGTGAACATTATACAGTAATGACAACTACTAATAAAACTATAATTAGTCCATTATCTAGATATAGTAGTGATATTCAAAGTTTTGTTAAAAACCCAAGTCCCATAGTACTATTTTTAAATAGAAATAGTAAAACAAATTTTGCTGAAGTAATTACAAATGTTACAATTAATGATCTGATAGTATCTAATCCATTATTTTATAATCCAACATTATTTAAAAATATTTATGTACAAAAAGATTTACTAACTAATTTGCCTGTTATTATTGAATTTAAAGGTAATTTATGGGAAGATTTTATATTTAAACTTAAAAATAATTGGAATATGGATAGTGTTGTTTGGAAAAACTCAAAGAATGACTCAAATAGTAAAGATTATGATACTAATCTAAATAACTATATTAAAAATTTATATGCCAAAGTTATTAGACTTAACTATTAAATATATGATATAAATTATAATATAAATTATAATATAATTTATATTATATGCATCGTGAATTTGAACATATAAAAAATAATAATAAATTTTTATTTCCTATATTTAAAGAATCTTTACTAACAGATACAGGTGAAATTAATAAATTGTTTAAAAAAATTAAAGAAAAATTTAAATATTTTAATCAAATACTGAAATCAGATGATAAAGAATTAAATGATAAAGAAGTTATTGATATCATAATTTCGATAATGCTTGATAATACAAGTAGTGTATATAATTCAATATTAAAATCAAGTAATAAATTTAAAAAAATACCACAACGGGAAATTTCCGAAATGTCTATACAGATTCAGAGTTTACAAGAAAAATTAATTAAAAAAAATAGTAGTATTATTAAAAAGAAAGAAGCTGTTCTCACTAAGAAAAAAGTGGAATTAAATAAACTAATATATATCAATGATATAAAGGATGAGAAGAATCAATTTTTAAAAAATATGCTAAACGAAATAGATGAAAAGGAATCATATGATAAAATTTTAAAAGCAACAAGGCAATTACAATATCAAGGATATTATATTTTTGAATATTTATCAAGTTTAGGTTTTTGTTATAACCATGAAACGAAGGTAAAGTTAAATGAAACTGATGGTTATAAAAGTGTACCTTTTATAGTTTTATATGATTCATATGAAGATAGTACTAGATCGAAATGTAGATTTCTAAGCAGTTTAACCGAAGATGACTACATACATATTTTTATGGGAATACCTGGTATGATAAATATAAAAGAGTATCAGGAGGTATATAATATGTTAGATGGCAATGTTACTATTTTTCAGTCTTTAATTAATAATTTAGAAGAAAAAATACAAAAAATATATGATATAATTTCTACAAATGATATATTAGCCTCATATGATTTAGATGATTCTGTAGATAACACTGTTAGATCCAAAATATTTAAATTACAAAGAATAAAATATAGTATTTTTTCGGAAAAAGTAAAGAAATCAAGATTAACATTATCTATAGCTGCATACAAAAGAATATTTTTAGAAATATATCAAATTATTAATGATAATACAGAAAATATTACTACAAATAATTTAAGATTTACACAAATTATGAATAAAGATGGTTATATATATAAAAATATACTATTAAAAAAATTTTATAATTTAAAATTTAAGGAGCCTGTTTCTATAGAAAACTTAAAAAATAATTTCTTCAAAAATATTAAAAAGCTTACTTGGAATGACATTTTTAAAATAAGATTAGGTAGAGAAGATAAAATTACTAAGGATAAAAGCAATGAGATGTTTGACGATATAATATCATATTATACAATAAAATATTATAATAAACCAGAAGATTCTAATATTTATATGAAACGAGATGGCATTGAAGTTAATGTTTCTAAAGAATATAATGAACAATCTATTAGTAATAAATGTTCAAGTTTAAATATTAATTGTGATAATAGTTTTATTATAGAAGATGGTAAAATATTATCACAAATTCAAATAAAAGAATTATTAAGTAACGCTAATTACTTAGCATCTGATTACCGTAGTGTTGATGATGTATTACCTGATTTAGCATTAAATTATTTAAAATCATTTGAAATTAAAATAATTCAAGATGATTCTGGATTAGATATATTAGAATCATTTCATAATTGGGTTGAAAGAAATATAGATTCTCCATCAGACAATATATGGATTCATTTCACTAACTTAATTGAACTTATTAATAGAAACCCTGGAATACTAAATAAGGATTATGATAAAGATATAAGATATGATGAAATATTAAAAGTACAAAGATATATCAATGTACCAATTGAGTTTTTAGATATGATAAAAGATGTTAAAAAGGATATTGATACAAATGATTTATTTAATAATGTTGATATATATTTATCAAATAATATAAATAAAAAATTAAAAGATATAGGATTTGGAACAATATTAAAAAATTTAGAAAAAGAATTTCAAACTCAAATAAAAACATGTTTGGAAAATAACAGTACAACATTAATACCTATTAATATTATATATATAGGTGCGTATATGGGTCATACTAATATGTTATCAATTCATAATGGTTTTGTTGAATTAGTAGAACCCCATGGAATTAATATGTCAATGTCTACACGTTATAATCAAATTTATAATTACCTGGCTACATTTATAGATAAAACAAAAATTAAAAGACTAGATACTAAATTTATAAAATCTAGTCTTGCAACCTCTAATCTATCACCACAGCAATATGAACCACTGTGTACTGCACATTCTCATTTTTATGCTGTACTTAGAATATTATATCCTAGTTTACCTTTTCATGAAATATATACAATGACATTTTCAGAGTTTCCAATTAATATGGAAAAATTTATTAATACTAAAGATAGTAGTAAAGATAAAGACAAGAAAGGTATTGTTACTTTAAATTTACCACCTGAAATAAATTTTTATGATAGACAATATATAATGTTTGATAATCTTCATCAGGATCGAATTATAAGAAGATTACATAATTTTATTCTATTTAATAAAAAGTTTAATGACGATATAGAAGATAAAAAAACAAAAATAAAAAAGATGATTCCTAATGACATATTTTTACAAGTTTAACTGATATTAGAACTTTTAAACAATTAGAAACTGGCGAATCGAATAAAACACACAGTGCGATTGGATTGCATATTCAAGGTTTCACGAAGTGATTTCTTGAATAAAGCAATTTAACAGTTAGATATCGAAACTCTTTGATGAATGTAATACTATGTAATATACAATAAAAATTGATATATCTTAATAAAGAATATTATCAATAATAATATACAATGACAACAAGATTATCTATACAAATTAATAATCCAAGTTCTAATAAATGTATAAATAATACTTTTATTGAAACTAGCGCTTTTCTAATTAAAAGGAACAAAACTGCTTTTCTTATTTCTACTCATAGTTTTCTTCCTATTAAAAATAATATCCAATACGAGGATGAACAATTAAAAATATGTATAAATTCTAAATGGAATGAATTACTTATTTTGAAATCCGAAACTGAAATCAAAAACTTACAATTATTTAAAAAATTAAGATTAAAAATACCAAATAATGGTTCATTTGTATTTCTTCAAGACAAAAAAGTTGTAATAGAAGATAAGATTTTTTCTAACTATGCATTTTTACCAAATTATCCACAACTTGTTTACATCAAGATTAAAATAGATAGACCATCTAATTATTTATCAGGAACACCTCTAGTAGATAACACAAATTCATTAGTAGGGATTGTATCATTTTCAGACACAAATCATGTGTATTGTTTACCTAGTTATTATATAGTAAAGACATTTGAAAAAAAAAATAATATTTTACTACCAGAAATTAATGATCAAATAACAAGAGTAAATAGACATTATGTAAAAAATGATATGATATATAATCCTTATTTAGGATTAAAAATTCCCATACATGCTTATTTACTTTTAGAATCAGATAGACAAACTGAAGTATCTGTAATTAGAGATAACGAAGAATTAAATATTTTTAATGTTAATTTTGTTAAATATTCTGACTCATGTCTAATAGAAAACAGTAGAAAATTAATAGTTCGAAATAAATATTACACATTATCATCTGCATCATTGCATTTGTTAAAAAAATATAAACCTGAGTTATCAATAAAATTATTTTCACAATTATCTAATTTTGATAACTTAAGAGGTTTACAATTTCGTATAAAAAATGATGATATTATTATAAGATAAATTATATCTATTATTTTAGTTAAAATTTTTACATTTCTTTAATATTGATTTCTCTTGGTTACTTAATCTGGGACCAAATGAATTATATGTTTCAACATCATTATCAGAATATGATTTATAAGTAACTTTATCTTCGCTTGCATTCTCAGCTTCTGTTTCAGTTTCAACAAAATTATTAATTAAGTCTGAAATTTCAATAATTGCATCGTTACTTAATAAATTCATATTAAAAAAAATTCCTGATTTATTTTCAGAATAGCTATTTCCTATATCTCTATTTACAATTTTAAAAATTAATACTAATTGACTTTTATCTTTAATGTTATTAATTTTGTCTATTAATTTTTTTCTATAGTGTGAATCAAATGTTCTTTTAACTTGAAGTTTTTCTTCTTCCATTATAAATTAGAATAATATATTTTGTTGTCAACCGAATAAGCTCGTTTGCAATTTTCTACATTATTTTTACAAAAGATGAATGTTTCTTTGTAAAATAATCAAATAAGTTACTGTCATTGCGAATCAAAAGAGATAATATATTATTATATATAGTTTGGCCAATTTTATAGAATAAAAATGTATAATTATTTTATAAAGATTAATTTGAGAAGTCAATAAATTTTACTAGTGAATGTATTTTCTTTCTTTTAGGGACTCTATGAAATTGAAATTCTCTTTTAAATTTTTTATCTACAATTATTATATTATGGTAAAAGAAAAGAATAATAATAATAAAAATAAAACAATAAATTATTCATATCCAGATCCTGAAGATGAAAATTTTGTTAATAGTATTTATAAAAAAAGAGAATTTCAATTTCATAGAGTCCCTAAAAGAAAGAAAATGGAAACATACGAAGAAATAGAAAAATATAGAGATCAAACATGTAAAGTTGAATATAAACCTAGACAACAACAAGCTATTCTATCAAATTTAATTAACCCTGAAACGCCATATACAGGCGTTTTAGTTATGCATGGAACCGGTACAGGTAAAACATGTTCTGCTATTTCAATTGCCGAACAGTTTAAAGATCAAGTTAAAAAATATAATACTCGTATTGTTGTTTTAATTCCGGGTCCAAATACTAGAGAAAATTTTAAAAGTGAATTGTTGTTTTGTACAGGGGATACGTATCTAAAAAATAAAGATATGATACAACAACTTAGTAAAGCTGAACAAGAAAGAGAAAGAAAAATAGGAATATATAGTTCTTTACAAAACTATAAAATATTATCATATAAGACTTTCTATAAAAAGGTTCTCGGTGAAAAAATATTAGAAAAGAAAATTGATACTGATAATAAAATTAAATCTAGTTATAGAAGAAATCAAGAAGGTGACGTTGAAAGAGAACTAGTTGTTGATAGAATTAATAATATGGATAACTCTATTATTATTGTTGATGAAGCTCATAATCTTACAAATAATGAATATGGCGAAGCATTAAAGAAAATAATAAGTGTTTCGCAAAATCTTAAAGTAATTTTATTAACTGCAACCCCAATGAAAAATTTAGCTGATGATATTGTACATTTATTAAATTTTATAAAACCAAACGATGATCAAATCAAAAGAGATAAAATATTTACAGGTGAAAAGAACTATTTAATGGACATAAAACCTGGAGGTATGGAATATTTAAAAGAGAAAGCGCGCGGATATATTTCATTTTATAGAGGAAATATTCCTTTTACATTTGCAAAGAAAATTGACAAAGGTAAGATTCCAAAAGGATTATTATTTACACGAGTTGTTAAATGTATGATGGAACCATTTCAATTAGAATCTTACGAAAATACTGTTAAGAATTTTGATGATTCATTAAGTAAAACTTCAAGTGCTGCTGCTAATTTTGTTTTCCCTGGATTAGATACAACTAAAAAGAAAATTATAGGTTATTATTCAACAGACGGTATTAGTCGTATTGTATCACAATTAACTAATGAAAAAGATAACCTTTTAAAATTAATTAATAAACAGATTTTTAAGGGTAAATTATCAAAAGAAGAAGAACGTAATTTCATGAGAGATACTGAAACGAAAACAATTAATGGTTTAATTTTAAATTTGAAATACCTAAAATATTTTTCAATTAAATTTTATAAAACAATTATACGATTGGGAAAACTAGTTGAAGGATATAAAGGACAAGGAACCGCATTTATTTATTCTAATTTAGTAAAAGCTGGAGGTATGGAAATTTTTGCAGAAGCTTTACGTGAAAATGGATATTTAGAATATCAAGAAAATTCAAATGATTATGATATTAAAGATAATACTATTGATTATAAAACCGGTAAAACATTTTCTGAAATACAAAAAGAAGGAAACGTTTCTGAGTTTAAACCAGCAACCTATCTATTAATTACTGGTGGTATGGATGACTCTGGGGAAGATCTACCTGAGATTAAACAAAAAATAATTCGAGAAGTTTTTAATAAACCTTCTAATAAATATGGTAAAAATCTTAAATTTATTCTTGGTACAAAGGTTATGAATGAGGGTATTACATTAGAAAATATTAAAGAAATTCATATCTTAGATGTTCATTATAATTTAGGTAAAGTAGATCAAGTAATTGGAAGAGGTATTAGAATGTGCAAACATTTAGCTGTAATTAATGATAAGAATAGATTTCCAAAAGTTAATGTTTATAGGTATGTAGCTGCTTTAAATAATAGTTTGAGTACAGATGAAACTCTATATAAGAAAGCCGAATTAAAATATATACTTATTAAGAAAGTTGAACGAGGATTAAAAGAGGTTGCGTTAGATTGTCCATTGTTACTATACAATAATAAATTCCCAGAAGAAATCGAAAAACATAAAGGATGTGTTAAACCTACTTTAGAAAATGTTACAAAAGGTAAAAAAATATGCCCTGCAATATGTGATTTTCAAGAGTGTGATTATAAATGCGACGGTGATAAAATAAATAAAAATTATTATGATAAAGATGGTTATAGATCTCTTGATAAAAAAGAAGTTGATTATTCTACATTTAATAATAAATTAGCTAAAGTTGAAATTGCGAGTATTAAAAATAATATAAAGGATCTATTTAGATTCAAACATATTTATAGTTATACTGAAATTAAAGATAAAATTGTTAATTCTATGAGTACACATCAAAAAGAACTATTTGACGAACATTTTCTATATCAAGCGTTATCTGAATTAATGCCAAATACCGAAAATGATTTTAATAATTTTACAGATAATATATTCGATAAATATAATAGAGTGGGTTATTTAATAAATAAAGATACATTTTATATTTTTCAACCTTTTGACCAAAATGAAGATGTTCCACTTTATTATAGAAATAAGTTTGATATTGAATATAAAAATCAAATACCTATTGAAAATTATGTTAAACAAAAATATGGTAAAATTAATGACAAAGAAACAAAAGTTACTACTAATATTGATAAGAAAATGAAAAAAGAAAAAGGTTATAATTTTGATAAAGTAATGGATTATTATATGGATAGAGATGAATATAATATGGTCGGTATTATAGATAAAAATCTTAATAAACTTGCCAGTGAAGAAGATGATTTGTTTAAAATTAGACCACCACGTGCTAAGATTTTAGAAAAGAAAAGAGGAACTGGTATACCTACATTAAAAGGTGCTGTATGTAGTACAAGTAAATCTAAACCACATTTATTAAAACTAATAAGTACATTACCAAATGTTACCAGTGATGAAATTGTATATTTAAAAAAATCAACAAGAGAATCGGTTTGTAATTTTATTAGAGATAAATTATTACATTTAGAAAAATATTCAACATCTAGTACCAAAAATAAAATGACATATGTTATGATACCATTTGATCATCCTATTTATGAATTTCCATTTAATTTAGAAGATAGATTAAAATATAAAATCGGAAAAATAAAATCAATTATTAATAGAGATATCGATTATAAAACAATTAAAAGTAAGAATGGAACTTTTCTAAAAGAAACTGGATTAATTTCTTATACTATTGAATTATCTAATAACAAATATGCAACTGCTGCTAAAAAAGAACTTGAAGAAGAAGGATATGTATTAAAAGATAATAAATGGACTATACAAATTAGTTAAGTATTATGATTTATTAATAATCTTAAAAATAAAATTATTAATAAAGAAAATATTATATATTTATTCTAGTGGTGAATTTAAAAAATTTAAAAGACCTGGTGGTAAAGATGATACAACTTCTGGTTCCATTTTAACTGATAAATATATAGCAATTGCTGTGATTACAGAAGATGTAATAAGAATATGTCTATGTACCATAAATATTAACTTGACTTCAGTTAAAAAGGAACCTTTCTTGACGTTTGTTTTCTTTAATAAACATGGGATTATAGTAGATAAAATAATATTTACAATAGCTCCAATAATTGCGGTTGATAAAGCGCGATCCATTATATAATGAAATGAGAAAATCTTTTATATTAAAAATTCTTAAACTAAAATTTTTAAATATATATATGTATATTTTGTCATACCTAAATAAGTAATATTATACTTAATTAATATATGGAATTTAATTTATTAATTTCTAATTTAGATACATTAAATAAAATTAAAATTTATGATAAAATAAATATTATAAATAATACATTAACTATTGATAAAGTATCTATATTTAGATTTATTATTAGGTATTTTAAAAAACAAACACGAGAAAAAGTATATGTTTTTATAATAAAATTAATTAATAATTTAAAAACTGAATTAGATAAATTTATTTACTTTCAAGAAGGAAAATCTAAATATAATATTAATGAAATTAATATTAAAAATTGGTCAAACTATCATGAAATATTTTGTAAATTAGCTGATCTAAAAAAAACAGTTTATATCTTAAAAAATACATATTCAAATGATAAAGAATATTTAAAAAAATTAGATATATTAAAAAATATTATTAAAAATATACAAAATCACTTAAAAGCAACTATTAAAAACAACATGTGTAACGAAAAATATACGATTACATCAAATAGAAACTTGATCGATTCACCAAAGGTGAATAAATAAAACACGCAGTGGAATAAAGCAATTTAACTCTTTGATATAAAAATTGATATATTTATTTAAAGTTTATAGATATTAGATTATATAATGTCTTCTAAAGCTAATCAATATCAAAAGAAAACACCCATTGAGCATGTATTATTACGACCCGATACATATATTGGAGATGTCGAAGAAACTACCGAAGAAATGTGGGTAGTTGAGACTGATAAAATTGTAAAGAAAAAAATAACATTTGTTCCAGGATTCTTAAAAACATTTGATGAATTATTAGTTAACGCTAGAGATGCTAGTGTTAACGATAAAACATGCAATACAATAAAAGTAGACTATGATATAGAAAATGGGTCTATTACAGTATGGAATAATGGTCAAGATGGAATACCTGTAGAAGAACATCCGGAACATAAAACATTAGTTCCTTCTATGATCTTTGGTGAACTATTAACAAGTTCAAACTATGATGATAACAAGAAAAGAACTACAGGTGGTCGGAATGGATATGGTTCTAAGTTAGCAAATATTTTTTCTACTAAATTTGAAGTCGAAATAGGTGATTCAAAAAATGGAAAAAAGTTTTGTCAAACATGGGAAACTAATATGTCGATTGCACATAAAGCAAAAGTAACAAAATATTCTGCAAAAACTAGTTATGTCAAAGTTACATATTATCCTGATTTTGAAAAATTACATGTAAAAAATGGACTAAATAATGACCATTTAAAATTATTTCAAAGAAGAGCAATTGATATTACTGGTACAAGTATATTAAACAGTAAAGAACCAATGAAAGTATTTTTTAATGGTGATAAAATACCAATTAATAATTTTAAGAAATATATCGAATCTTCATTTGATACCGATACTATTTACATGGACGATTCATCTGACAGATGGGAAGTTGGTGTAATTTATAAACCAGATGAAGGAAATGAAGTTATATCTTTTGTTAATGGTATATCAACTCATCGTGGTGGAACACATGTTAATCATGTTGTTGATCAAATTATTAAATCATTAACTACAGATTTTATTAATAAGAAACATAAAAATGTAAAAGTTAGTAGTGCTATTATTAAAGAAAGTTTAGTATTTTATATTAATTCTATTGTTGAAAATCCAGCATTTAGTAGTCAAACTAAAGATACACTTACAACAAAAACAAGTACATTTGGTTCTACTTATAAACCAAGTGTTGCTATGATGAAAAAACTTGCCAAATCTGGCATTGTTGAAAAGGTTATTAAATTAGCCGAATTTAAAGAATCCGCAGGTCTTAAGAAAACTGATGGTAAAAAACAAGTTAAACTAAAGGGAATTCCTAAACTTGAAGATGCAAATAAAGCAGGTAGTAAAGATGCATCATCATGTTCTCTTATTCTAACAGAGGGTGACTCAGCCAAAGCATTTGCTATGGCGGGTTTAGGTATTGTTGGTCGTGACAAGTATGGAGTTTTCCCATTGAAAGGAAAATTACTAAATGTACGCGAAGCATCTGTAAAAGTAATTGGTGCAAATGATGAAATTAATCACTTGAAACAAATTATTGGATTAAAACAAAATATTGATTATAGCAATGAAAGTAATTTTAGTCAATTAAGATATGGAAGAATTATTATTCTAACAGATCAAGATGTTGATGGTAGTCATATTAAAGGACTGTTAATGAATTTTTTACATGTATTATGGCCTGAATTATTAAAACGAGATGGTTTTATTACTTCACTTGCTACACCAATTGTAAAATTGTTCAAAGGAAAAGAAGTTAAAACATTTTATAACTTGACTGAACATCAAGATTGTATTGATGAACTTAAAAGTAAGAATAACTTATCAGGATGGAAAACAAAATATTATAAGGGGTTGGGTACTTCCACTTCATCTGAAGCAAAAGAATACTTTTATGGTATTGAAGATAAATTGATTCAATATTTCTACAACTCTGCTATTAAAGGTATTACACATACAGAATCACCTGACGATGAATCTAATGCATCTGATACATCTGATAATGAATCAGTTGAAGAATCAAAAACTGAAACATCAGAACAACAAGTGCCTGTTAAAGCAAATGGATTATTATCAATTGATGATGATGCGATAACACTGGCATTTGATAAAACAAGAAGTGACGACCGTAAAACATGGCTATTGAAGTATAATAAAAATAAAATTCTATCATATGATCAAAAACAAATTAGTTATTCAGATTTTATTCACAAAGACTTGATTCATTTTTCAAATGATGATACATGTCGTTCTATTCCATCTGTTATTGATGGTTTTAAACCTTCACATCGAAAAATCTTTTATGGTGCAGCATTGAGAGGACTAGATAAAACAGAAGTTAAAGTTGCTCAATTAGCAGGGTTTGTCTCAGATAAAGCAGCATATCATCATGGTGAAATGTCACTTACAGGTGCTATCATCGGTATGGCACAAGATTATATTGGATCAAATAACATAAACGTTCTTAAACCCAACGGACAGTTTGGATGTGTTGATCCCGAAACAAAAGTATTAATGTGGGATTCAACTATAAAAAAAGCTAAAGATATAGTTGTAGGTGACAAGTTAATTGGCGACGATGGTTTACAAAGAACTGTCTCAGATACAGTTAAAGGAACTGATACAATGTATAAAATTACTAATGGTAGAATGACTGATTATATAGTTAATAGTAATCATATATTAACATGTAGTTTATCAGGACATAAGACAATATATTGGAAAGAGTCAAATAAGACTTGGAAAATGTTATACTATAATAGCATAAACAAAAAATTTGGTGAAAAATCTATTTCAACAAATGAAAAAGAAGGTAATCATTTTAATAAATCAACGTTATCTAAGATTGACGCTTATAACCAAATGTTAGAATATAGTAAAACTATACAAGATAATAATATAATTGATATTAATGTACAAGATTATCTAAAATTACCTCAATATATTAAAGATCATCTCAAGGGTATCTTAAATAGCACTCCAGTTGAATGGCCTGAAAAGAAAGTTGACATAGATCCATATATATTAGGTGCATGGTTAGGTGATGGAATGAGCGACTGTCATGCATTTTCATCAATTGATCCTGAAATAATTAAATATTGGGCTCAATGGTTAGATACAATTGGATGTGAGACAGTCCATTGTCCGAATTATAATAATCATGAAAGTTGTACATATTATATCAGAAGAAGAGGTTCAGGTCAAGATTATGACGTACATCCAATTGGCGATGAGAATAATTCTAGTGAAACATGCAAAGGATGTTTAACATCAGATATTAATACAGGTGCGTGCGACTGGTCATTTGATAAACAAAAAGCTAATTTTATTTGCGATGGTTTTAATATAAATAATAATCCATCAGTAAATCTGAATCCTTTCAAAGAACTTTTTAAAAATAATAAATTATTTAAGAATAAACATATTCCAATTGATTTTATAGTCAATAGTAAAGAGAATAGATTAAAGTTATTAGCAGGAATGATTGATACAGATGGTTCACTTGGAAAACAAGATAAGTTAAAATTTTATAGAATATTTCAAAGCAAAGACCGGAGTGAACTTATAGAAGCATTTCGTATAGTAGCTGGATCTTTAGGATTTAGATGTAAGATTTATGAACAAAATAATAATATGTTAGAATTAAGAATTTCAGGTTATAATTTAGAATCTATTCCTGTTAAAGTTCAAAGGAAACAAATAAAAACAAATAATATAATATCAAACCCATATACTCATAGTATTAATGTAGAAGAAATACATAATGGGAATTTTTGCGGGTGGAACATTGATTCTAATGAAAGATTCTTATTATCTGATTTTACTATTACTCATAATACCAGGATAAAAGGGGGTCGGGACGCTGCATCGCCACGTTATATTTGGACAGAGTTTGCAGAATTAACAAGTCTAATTTTTAGAAAAGAAGATGAACAAATATTAGATTACATGTATGAAGATGGATTAAGAATCGAACCAGAATGTTATTATCCTATTATACCTATGGTTCTAGTAAATGGAGCAGAAGGTATTGGTACAGGTTTTTCAACAAAGTGTCCACAATTTAATCCAGTAGATATCATTAATAATATCATTAATATGATTGACAACAAGGATTATATTACTATGACACCTTGGTGGAGTTTGTTCGAAGGTACTGTTGAGAAAATAGATGATCAAAACTATATTAATAAAGGAAACTATGAGATTATAGATGACAAGGTAATAATTAGAGAATTACCTGTTGGCGAATGGACGAGTAATTATAAGGAATATCTAGAAAAATTATTAGACCAAGAATCAAATAAAAAGAACAAGTCTAACATTAACTTGTTAAATTATGTCGATAATAATACTGATAAACGTATATACTTTGAACTTGAGTTCAACAAGTCTTTCCTATCAAATATTAGTAATGTAGAAAAGTTACTTAAATTAGAAAAGAATGTAAAACTTGGTAATATTCATTTGTACAATAAAAATGGTACAATTAAAAAGTACAAAGATATCAAAGACATTGTTGATGAGTTCTTTGGTATCAGATTAGAAGTTTATCAAAAACGTAAGGATTTTATTATGTCCAAATTAAAGAATGAACTAGATATTATTAGTTACAAAGTCAAGTTTATACTTGCTATCATTGATAAAGAACTAAAAATTAATAATAAAACAAAAGAATATATTGAAGGAAAACTAGAAGAAAAAGAATTCCCTAAATTATCAAAGTCTAATACAGAAGAAAGTGATAAGAATTATAACTATCTACTAGGAATGAACTTGTGGTCATTATCTCATGAGAAAGTAGAAGAACTTAAAAATCAACATGACGAAAAAGAAACTGAGTACAATAATATTAAGAAACAGACACCTAAAACTATGTGGAAACTAGAATTAGAAGAACTACTAATAACTTATAAAAAATGGTATCAAATAAAGTTGGATGATGTTACCGATATTGAACCAAGTGTATCCAAGTCCAAGAAGAAGACAATTACTAAGAGTACTAAGAGTACTAAGAAAAAGGTTGTTTCTAAGATTGTCTAAATTTTATTTTAATATATAAAAATTGATTTGTATAATTAATATAACCATTATAATCGTTATATTAATTATGAAGATACGTCTCATATCATGGAATATAAATATGTTTAATCCTGATAAACCAGAATTAAAAAATAAAATAATAAATGAGATTAATCAAAAAGTTTCAAATGAAGATTTTATTATTTTGATTGAATCATCACATACGTTTGTTAATGATTTATTAAAAACGGAATTAAAAAATAAATATAATCTATTTAATGGGTTTGGAGTATCTCATGGCGGCTTTATACATATTCTATATAATAAAGACTTGGATGAATCTAACTTGCAAAAAATAGAAATAACAATAGATAATCCTACATTATTAATAAGATATGTTAAAGATAATATTGTTTTTTATCTAGCAGGTTGTCATTTAGCACCATTTGCGGAGAATAGCCAAAGAAGAATAGAAGAATTATTAATTGTTAGAACTGTGGTTCCAGATAATGAACATTTAATATTAGTAGGGGATATGAATATTAGAGAAAAAGAAACAAAGTTTTTAGAAAAATCAGATAATATTCTTGGTGTAGTTGATTCAGGTGATAAACGAAAAACATGGTATCGATATTTCTTTGAACCAGATAATATAAATATAACAAGTAGATTTGATAGATTATTTTTTAGCAAAAACATAAGTCTTGATAGTTTTGAACTATTTGGTAAAAAATATAATAATAAAAAGATGGAATTACTATCTGATCACTTGGCAATTAAAGCTCAAGTTAATATTAATTAATTACTTTTTGTAATTTTTTTAATAGCTCTTTTAATGATTTAGTATTATAATTAATTTTTATTTTATTATTACCATTTTCAATACTTATATTTTTAATTTGTTCTGGTTTAGCTTTATCTGTATTATTATAAAATAAATTAATAATTTTATTTTTCTTTACATTACTTTGAATTGAATATGATTTTTTATTATTAACATATATTAATAATTCAAATTCTACATCTTTTGATTTACCCTCCTTTAATACAAAATCACCATTTTTTGTAAATGTAATTTTTTTATCTTTAGTAGTTTGTATATTTATTATAGTAACAGAATTACTTGAATTATATTTACTAGTTTTTATAATAGGTTCATCTGATGAATCATCTGATGAATCATCTGATGAATCATCGTCGTTACTAAAATTTCTTTTAGGTACATATGTAGTAATTGGATAGTTTGGGCTTAATTGATAATTTGGACTATTTGGATTACTTAGACCATTAGGTCCGTATGGATTAGTCGTACCGGCTATACTATTCTGACCATAAGGACCATTTGGATAGTTTGAATTAGGGGGAACAGTTGGTACATTATATTGTGTTTGATACAAATTATCACATACAGTTGTAAATGTATCTATACCTGAATCATTTAAATATGATAAAATATGTTCAAACATTCTAACTGGTATTTCAGTAATATGATTAAATTGCACGTTAAATTTATCATATATAATTTGTAAAATAGTTCTATCGTGTGGTATTTTAGTTTTAATACAGTTTAAAAATATTTGTATTTGATTAATAGCAGAGTCCATCATACTTATTTTAGCAGAATAAGATGGATCATTTCGGTAATCATAATATGCTTCCGTTTTTAATTTATTAATTATAGCAATACTTAATTCAAAATAAGTATATTCGCTAAAATATTGAGTAGATCTAAATATTCTTGAATTTTCTATTATAAAAGTATTTCTTAGTGTGTCCATAATTGCCTTAAATTGACCTGCCATAGTATCAAATCTAAAATTAGGCATGTTACTATAATTAGGTAAATTACTACCACCTATTTGTAACGACTTATTATTATTTTTTAATAAAATATATTTATTTTTATATTTTATATATTTATTATAGTATTTACTATCCATATACTATATATTATAAAATAATTTAAATTTTTGAGTAAAAATATGTAATAATCTTGTTAGTATCTTTTAAATTTAATATCATAAATTCAATATCTTTACATGATATCAAATTAGGCGTATCAGACTTCAACATTTTAGATTTTAACCATTTATTTCTATTATATGCACTAAATAAAATATCAATTTCATTAGTTATAGATAAGTTAATAATATTTTTGCCATCTAATTTTAATTGAGGATATTCAAGATTAAAGTTAATATAAAATTTATTGATTTCATTTGATTCAAATATTTCAAACCATTTAATATAATCATTACCTTTTTTACATAATGTATGTTTTATTTTATTCCAAATATCGGTATGTTTATTTTTAATTAGTTTAATATCCTCCATTCGAAATGATGGACTTATTTGTGGTAAATTTTTTAAGTCTAATAATAAGGTATTTTGTAAAATAACCTCTCTGATAAAATATATAACATCCCAATTTATTTTTAAATATTCATTAGTATATGCGTATTTTTCTTTATACTTACTATGTTTAGAATTTCCATAATCAATTAATGAATATTGATATTTTGAAGTTAATGTTTTAGAACCAAGTTTTATTGGTTCATCTATTTCAATATAAGTTATATTATTTGCATGAACATCATTATGACAGTACCCAGATTGTCTAAGTATATTTAATGCATATAATACTTGTATTATCATATTATATTTTTCTCTTGTTGTTTTAATTAAATTAGAACTAATTAAATTAATTAAACTGTTACCTTTATAGTCAAGAAATAAATGTAAACATTTGTTGGTTTTTATACTATTCATTTTATTAGTTTTAGTATCAAAGTATTGATATTTTTTATGTGAAAGCTTATTACAGTTATTAATAGAATGATCATGGCTACTCATTAAAAAACGTCTTTTGTTATTAAAAAGTTTACTAGCAAATAATGATATATCATAATCTTTCCATATTTCATTATTATAATCTATTTTATCACTAACTATAGGGCCAACTTTTAATATATAATTTAATTTATCTTCGCTATTTTCAATTAAATAAACAGAATTATTAAAGCCATTTGAAATTAACTTAATTATAGTATACTTCATTATTATAATACTAATAGATTTTATTCTTAAATATTTGATTATTTTATCTATTAGACAATCAAGTATTATTAAAAATTGATTTATTTACTTTTAATATAATTAAATACAACTTAAATGAGTAAAATAATTATAATGTCTCAGTTAGAACAACGGAAAAAAATATTAGAAATTAATGCAATGAATATATCTTCAACTGAAAAATCAAAATTAATATTTCAAACGCTAAATCCAACAAAAAAAGAAATTATTCAGGTAGAAGATATTTGTAAAAAACCATTATTTTGTACTCATTATAATAGATATACTTATCAAGTATCTAAATGTTGTAACAAAGTATATCCATGTCGGTTGTGTCACAATGAAAATGAAGATCATCTAATTAATCGTCATGATATTGATCATATGAAATGTTATTATTGTAATTGTTTTCAAAAAGTAAATGCATCTTGTCAAAATCCTGAATGTTATAAATTTAATATTAAACATTCCCAGTTTTGTAAACAATGCAATTTATGGTCTAATAATAAAGATATATTAAAAAATTATGTTAATTCTCTTCTTATTATTGATATTAATACATCGCTTGATACTTTTCATTGTAACGATTGTGGTATATGTAGAATGGGGAAAAAAGAAAATTATATACATTGTAATAAATGTAATTTATGTCTTAAAAAATCTAACTATGATGCTCACCCATGTAGAGTAAATTTAAAAGAAGAAAATTGTCCAATATGTTTAAAAGAAATTTGGAATACGTATAATGATTCGCCATATTTACTGAAATGCGGTCATACAATTCATACAAGCTGTTTTATTAAAACTTTAGAATCACAAAATATGAGCTGTCCATTATGTAAAAAATCAATGATAGACCTTAAAAATCATTGGAATGATATTGATATATTTTTATCT
>Ga0209534_10001981_pt1 | contig 20854 bp, 20 predicted proteins | sample COG_07_FD_184751 | JGI IMG/M metagenome (GOLD analysis project Ga0209534, IMG submission 184751) | Pelagic Microbial community sample from North Sea - COGITO 998_met_07 (SPAdes) (version 2) | ecosystem: Environmental > Aquatic > Marine > Neritic zone/Coastal water | place: Helgoland, sampling...
TCAATATCTACTCCTTTTTGTGTCAATAATGTATCAACATTCAATTAAATTTTTGGTTGGTTTTCATTCTTAAAAAATAAGCTAACAAATGGATGTGAGTTAATAATTAACTGCTCTGTTATAACGATTGTTTTTTTTTTATTTTTGTAAAAATGAAGTTTATTATATGATAAGTGAAATTTCAAAAAATTGGTTTGTAATATATACTAAACCTAAATCTGAGTTAAAGATATTGGAACGCTTAACCGATTTAGGGATAGAGGCTTATACTCCGACTAAAATTGAAGTTAGAAAATGGTCTGATCGCAAGAAAAAGGTGACCGTCTGTTTATTACCTTCAATGGTGTTGGTGTGTTTACAGGAAAAAGAAGTAAATAAAGTATTTGAAGTGCCTGGAGTGAGAAGATATTTGTTTGTACATGGTGAGCGAGCTAGAGTCAAGAATGACGAGGTTTTAGCAATGAAACACTATATAGAAAACACTTATCAGTTGTTAGATAAAAAAGAACATCTAGTGGGGAGTAAGGTAAAAATACCTTTACTGGATCAAGAAGCGGAGGTAATTTCCGTTAAAGGCAAGCGTTGTATTGCCCAATTAGAGTTACTTGGAGCTACTGTATCGTTTCAATTGAGTTAATCAATTGATTTTTTTTGTAGTAAAAATTATTACTGTGGGTAGTAAGGGCGGAGCCGTAAGAAAACCGAAGGTTTTTGAATAAAAAAAAGAATAAAAATAAACCAGACTACCGGCCCTAGTCGATAAAAAAGATAAATTAATATTATTCATATGAATATTGAAAAAGTTAACATTGCAATTATTGGTCAGGGGTACGTTGGCCTTCCATTGGCTATTGAATTTGGGAAAAAATATCCAACGATTGGTTTTGATATCAACGCTAATAGAATTGAGGATTTAAAAAAAGGAATTGATCATACAAATGAGGCTTCAAAGGAGCAATTAAAAAGTGCGGATCACTTAAATTTTACTTCAGATCTTAATGATATCACTAACTCTAACGTATATGTAGTTACAGTTCCAACACCCATAGATGAGTATAAAACCCCTGATTTGAATCCTTTAAAAGGCGCTTCCAAAATGCTTGGTGAGATCCTTAAAAAAGGAGATATTGTAATTTATGAGAGCACCGTTTTTCCTGGATGTACTGAGGAGGTGTGTGTACCTATTTTAGAATCTGTTAGTGGTTTAGTTTTTAATCAAGATTTCTATTGTGGGTATTCTCCAGAAAGAATTGTTCCAGGAGATAAGGTAAACACCTTAACCACCATTAAAAAAGTAACATCAGGATCAACTCCAGAGATTGCTGACTTTGTAGACGATTTATACAGTTCAATTATTACTGCAGGCACTTTTAAGGCGGCTAGTATGAAAGTAGCAGAAGCTAGTAAGGCTATTGAAAATGCACAGCGTGATGTTAATATTTCATTTGTAAATGAATTGGCTTTAATATTTGACAGAGTGGGCATAGATACACAAGACGTACTTGATGCAGCTGGAACCAAATGGAATTTTTTAAAATACAAACCAGGCCTTGTTGGAGGGCACTGTATAAGTGTAGATCCTTATTACTTAGCGTATAAAGCAGAAAATCTTGGCTATCACCCTGAAGTGATATTAAGCGGTAGACGTGTAAATGATAATATGAGCACCTTTGTAGCAAATAAAATGATTAAAATGCTAATTAAGGGGGGTAAACAAATAATGGGCTCTAAAATTTTAATACTAGGAATTACTTTTAAAGAAAACTGTCCGGATATTCGAAATTCAAAAGTAACAGATGTTCATAATGAATTAAAAGAATTTGGATTAGAAGTTGATGTCTATGATTATGAAGCTGATCAGGCAGAAGTAAAGCAAGAGTGCGGAATTGATCTTATTGATGAAATTAAAGAGAAATATGATGGGGTTTTGTTAGCTGTTGCACATAATAAATTTTCAATGATATCTATCGATTTTTTAAAGAAAGATTCTAATAGTGTTGTTTATGATTTAAAAGGATTTCTACCTAGAAATCAAGTTAACTCTAGACTCTAAATTAATATAAATTGAAGAAAAAAATACTATTAATTTTTGGGACTAGACCGGAGGCGATTAAGATGGCTCCCTTGGTCAAAGAATTTAAAAAACATCCAGAATTGTTCGAGACTAAAGTTTGTGTTACAGCTCAACACAGAGAAATGCTTGATCAAGTATTAGATTTTTTTGATATCAAACCCGATTATGATCTTGATTTAATGAAACCGGGTCAAAATTTACATGGCCTTACCGCTACTATTATTGAGTCATTAAAACCAATTCTAGAAGAATTCGCTCCAGACTATGTGTTTGTACATGGAGATACTACCACAACTATGGCAGGTTCCATAGCAAGTTTTTATTCTGGATCAAAAGTATGCCATGTAGAAGCAGGGCTTAGAACAAATAATAAGTTATCCCCTTTTCCAGAGGAGATAAATCGTCAAATTACAGGAAGGATATGTGATTACCATTTTGCTCCTACGGAAACTTCAAAAAAGAACTTATTAAAAGAAAATATTTCTGATAGTTCAATTTTAGTTACTGGAAATACGGTGATTGATGCTTTAATAAAGTCTGTTGAAAAAGTTAATGAAAATCCCAGTCAATTAATACAAAATCTATCAAAAAAAATAGGTATTCAAGAAGTAGTTTTAGTAACAGGACATCGAAGAGAGAATCATGGCAGTGGATTTGAAAGGATTTGTAATGCTTTAAAGACAATTGCATTAGATAATATAAATCGATTAATCATTTATCCGGTTCACTTAAATCCAAAAGTTCAGGAACCGGTTAACAGAATCCTATCAGGGGTTAATAATGTAATGTTAATTAATCCATTAGCTTACCAAGATTTCATTTGGCTTATGAACCGTTCTAAACTCATTATTACTGATAGTGGTGGAGTGCAAGAAGAAGCTCCAAGTTTAGGTAAGCCTGTACTGGTTATGCGTGACACTACTGAGCGTCCGGAAGCAGTAGAAGCAGGTACAGCTATTTTAGTTGGGACAAATAAAAATCTGATCGTAAAAGAGGCATTAGATTTATTAAATAATACGTCTCGTTTTGAAGCCATGAGTCGCTTACACAATCCGTACGGAGACGGAAAAGCTTGTGAACGTATCGTAGAGTTTATTGCTCAATTAGAAGATAAAATTATTATTCATAAAAATTCTGTAAAGTCACGCAAATGAAAAAAGTAGAAGTTGTAATAGTCGGATTGGGCTATATAGGCCTACCGACGGCTGCACTAATTGCCTCTAATAAAGTACAAGTACACGGAGTTGATATTAATCCTTCAGTGGTAGAAACAATTAATAAGGGCGAAATACATATAGTTGAACCCGAATTAGATAAGGCAGTTGCATCTGCTGTAAAAAACAGTTACCTAAAAGCTGCCACAGAACCAGAAGTAGCTAATAATTATATTATTGTGGTACCAACCCCTTTTAAAGGCAATCATGAACCTGATATTTCTTTTGTAGAGGCCGCAACTAAAAGTATTATTCCTTTGTTGAAAGAAGGTGATTTATATATCATTGAATCAACCTCTCCTATTGGGACTACTGAAAAAATGATGGATTTGATTTTTTCAATACGCCCTGAGTTAAAAGATAAAATATATATTGCTTATTGCCCTGAACGTGTATTACCCGGAAATGTAATGTATGAGCTAGTAGAAAACGATAGAGTAATAGGAGGTGTAAATCAAGAATCAACAGATAAGGCATTAGCATTTTACAGTAAATATGTAAAAGGTGACTTACATAAAACTAATGCTCGTACCGCAGAAATGTGTAAGTTGGTAGAAAACTCTTCTCGTGATGTACAAATTGCATTTGCAAATGAGTTATCATTAATCTGTGATAAGGCTGATATTAATGTTTGGGAATTAATCAAATTAGCAAATAAACATCCTAGAGTGAATATTTTGCAGCCGGGATGTGGAGTTGGTGGACATTGTATAGCAGTAGATCCTTACTTTATTATTTCAAAATTCCCGAAAGAATCTAAGATTATAAGTAATGCAAGAGAGATTAATAACTATAAATCTGATTGGTGTGTTGAAAAAATAAAATCGACTGCCTTACAGTTCGAAGTTGATAATAATAGAAAACCAAAAATAGCTCTAATGGGGATAGCTTTTAAACCCAATATTGATGATTTACGTCAATCTCCTGCAAGATACATTGCAAAAAAAGTTTTGGAAAGTCCAAATAATGAAGAGCATTTTATTGTTGAACCGAATATAGATTCACATTCAATTTATAAAATAACAGACTATCAAGTGGCAATAGAGAAAGCTGATATCATTGTGTTTTTAGTAGCTCATAACGAGTTTAAAGAATTACAACTTGGTGAAAATAAAGTTTTATTAGATTTTTGTGGAATCAATAAAAATATTTAATGGCAAATAGCCATAGCAAATTATTAAAAAAAGGAATAGCTTGGTCTTCCATTGGTCAAATTGGGACCCAAGTTGTAAGTTTTGGATTTGGAATTATTTTGGCACGTTTATTATTGCCATCAGAATTTGGTTTACTCGCTATGGTAATGGTGTTTACTGGTTTGGCAGAAATATTTAAAGATTTAGGCTTTGGAGCTGCTATAATTCAGAAAAAAGACATAAGTGATGAAGATCTTTCTACTAGTTTTTGGTTAAACATTATAGTTGGTGTAATCTTATTTTTTATTTTTTACTTCACTTCAGACTTAATTGCTAAATTTTATGACAACCCAATAATAGCAGCCATAACTAAGATCGTAGCCATCAATTTCATTATTTCAGCAATTTCTGCTACCCATCAGTCACTAGTAATAAGAGATTTAAATTTTAAATTAAGAGCTGCTTTTGATCTAGGATCCTTACTAGTAAGTTCTATCATAGGAGTATATTTTGCTATAAATGGTTATGGAGTTTGGTCATTGGTTGTTTCATTAATTACAAGAAACATTTTACTTACTATTTGTTATTGGTTGTATGTAACTTGGAAGCCAAAAATTATATTTAATAAAAATTCATTTTCAAATCTATCTAAATTTGGTTCTGTAGCTACTTTAAACTCTTTCTTGGGTTATTTAAGCAAGAATACAGATAACTTAATTATTGGTAAATTATTGGGAGATTATAGTTTAGGTTTATATAGTAGAGCTTACGGCTTAATGTTATTGCCAATTAGAAATATTTCAGGTGGGTTTAAAACAGCAATGTTTCCAATATTGTCAAAAATTCAAGACGATAAAATTGAAGTGAAAAGGTTATATTTAAAGTCCACAAAATTAATAGCTTTTATTTCATTTCCTTTAATGTTTGGTTTATCAGCACTTAGTGAGCCTTTTGTGTTATTCTTATATGGTGATAATTGGATAAATATGATTCCTATATTAAAATTACTGAGCTTACTAGGAGCAATATCAAGCTTAATGACCTTTAATGGTACAATTTTTTATTCTATGGGAAAGCCAGTAATTGAGACAAAAATATATCTGGTTACAACACCAATTTTAATAGCCGCTTTTATTGCTGGTATTAAAACAGGTGGTTTAATAGGTGTCGCGGTGGCATTAATTATTGTTGAATTAGGGTTTGTTTATTATAAGGTTTCATTTATGAAAGCGTTAATAGAATTAAGATTCTTTGAATTTATTAATAACATAAAAATAATTTTTTTTAATACAATAATTATGTATGTTATTCTTGAAACGATAAATTATTTAGAAATCTTAAAGGATATGAATAATTTTATTCAATTAATTATTTTGCTTTTTGTAGGGACTCTTCTTTATGGTTTTTTGTCAATTTTAAATTCAAAAGAAAATGTACTAGAGTTTAAAAACTTAATTATTAGAAAGTAAATACAAAAAATGAAATTAAAAAAATTATGTTTTGTGCAATTTAATTTAGGAGCAATATCTGAGACGTTTTTAGATAGGCATATTGAGTTAGTACAAAATGATTATGAAGTTTTTTGTATAACTGGAAAAATTGAAAATGCATCAGTTTTAAAAAGTGGACAAATTTATAATTATACAAAACAATCATTATTTTCAAGGTATAAAAATTCTATTAGGATGCGGCTTGGGTTGACCTCTTTTCATTTTGCAGAAAATATTCTCAAACTTGTGAACCAAATAAAACCTGATTTGATTGTTTTTCAATTCGGTTTTATACCGGTATTATTAGAAAAGGAGCTACATCAAATTAAGTATCCATATGTTGTTATTCATCATGGGACTGATGTGAATAGGGCGAGAAAGGATATTAAGTATCATAAAGAATTATTGAATGTTTGGAAACATGCTTCAAAAATTATTTTTATCTCGAATTTCTTAAAGAAGGTAGGCTTAGAACTTGGGGGTCCTGATAAAAAGATGGAAGTAATTCCACTGGGTATTCCATTGAATAGCTCAAATGAGATGTCTGGAAAACGTATAGATAATAATAAATTTAAGATTCTAACAGTTGGTAGGTTAGTACCTGTTAAAAATCATGAATTTTTAATTAGAGCATTCTCTATATTTATAAAAAAGAAACCAAATGCAAGTCTTTATATAATTGGAGGTGGAACTGATGAAGCTAAATTGAAATTACTAGTAGAGGATCTTAATCTAAGAAATGATGTTTATTTTTTAGGGAGTTTACCCTTTCAGAAAGTAAAAAAATATTTAGGAGATTGTGACGTTGTTTGCCTAGTTAGTAAAAAGGTGACAATAGAGGGAGTTTTCCAAGAGGAAGGATTAGGACTTAGTTTGGTAGAGGGAGCAACTTTTAGAAAACCTATTATAGGTTCATCTTCAGGTGGTATTTCAGAAATTATTGAACATCAAAAAACAGGTTTATTAATTGAAAGTGATAATTTGGATGAATTGGTGAATGCTTTAGAGTTTATTTTTGAAAACCCTAAAGAAGCAAAAGAAATGGGAGCAAATGCGTTTAAGTTTGCTAAAGATAATTTTGATCAAAATAAGCAAATAATTAAGTTTAAAGAATTATACGAAGGAGTAATTGAACAACATTTTAACTTGATGTAAAAAATGATTTTTAATTCAATTGACTTTGTTGAAGTATGTGAAAAACAAAATATCAGGATTATAGTTCATATACCTCCTGTTTATAAAACTTATATTAATGAAATGGATTATGAGAAGAAAAACAGGAGAGATTCTATGATTAATTTTTTTTATTCTAAAAAGGTTAATATAATAAATTGGGAATTTGAAAGCCTTGATGTAAAATTGTTTAGCGATGATGATCATCTCAACAAAGATGGAGCTGAATTGTACAGTCGTTTTTTAAATAATAAAATTAATTTAACTACCTATTAATGAAAAAATATTTAATTCTCTTAGAAATACTATTCAACAGATTCAAATACAACCTTTTATTTGGTGAAAAATCCAAAATTAGGAATATTTATACTGAAGGTAATTTTACGTTGGATATTTCTAAAAAAACATTTCAAGAAATTATAATCGATTCAGCAAATTTCCGAAAATATTGTGCCATACGAATTCGTAACAACGGGTTTTTAAAAATTGGAAATGGTGTTTTCTTTAATAGTTTTTGTTCAATTAATTGTTTAGATAATATTATTATTGGAAATAATTGTGTTTTTGGGGAAAATGTTAAAATATATGACCATAACCATAAATTTTCATCAGGTCTCATTCTTATTCGGGAACAAGGTTATTCTACTTCACCTATAACTGTAGGAAATAATTGTTGGATTGGTAGTAATGTAACCATTCTAAAAGGAGCAAAAATTGGTAATAATGTTATAATTGGAGCAGGATGTACAATTAGTGAAAAGATACCTTCAAATTCAGTCGTTAAAAATTCTAGTGACTTAATGATAGAAAAATTAAAATGGAAAGACCAATAATATCTATTATAATACCGGTTTATAATGCAAAGAACCATATTATTGAAACTTTAGAATCTATTAAAAATCAAAGTTTTGAGGATTGGGAATGTTTATTAATTGATGATCATTCTACAGATGGAACTTTTGAAGCACTAAATAAATTTACTCTTCAGGATGCTAGATTTAAATATTATAAAAGACCTAGATCTTACAAGCCTGGTGGTTGTGGAGCTCGTAATTATGGGTTTGATCTTTCAAAGGGAAGCTATGTGCAATGGTTTGATGCCGATGATTTAATGGATACTAATATGTTAAAAGTAAAGTTGAGCAAATTTTCACATGAACTGGATGCTGTAATTTGCCAGACAATATTGTTTAAAGGAGAAGTAAGTAATATCCTTGGAGCAGCAACTAGAATAGAGTCCAAAAAACCTTTTATCGATTTTTTTAATGGAGATATTACCTATTATACACCTGGCCCTTTGTGGAGAAAATCTTTTTTATTGAATCTTGGGTTTTTATTTAATACAGCGCTTTTGAATGTGCAAGAATGGGAATTTTACGCTAAAATATTATTAAAGAGCCCTTCGATTAAAACAATAAATTCTCCGTTTATATATTATAGAAAACACGAAAATAGTATTTGGGGAAAAAAAAGAACAAAGAAAAAAATTATGTCTGAATTTAATGCTGCAAAATCAGTATTTAATTTAGGGATATCTTTTAAGAAAGAAATTATTAAGAGTTACTTTTTAAGACTAGGAAAGCTTTATTTTGAGTTACTTGAAATGAAAAATAATTATAAAGAAAGAAAAGAAATAAAAAAGGAATTAATTAAAATATTTTTTCAAAAAAGAGTTAATTTTAAAGATTCGGTACGGTTTGTAAATTATCTATTTGTTAAAATATGAGAATAGCCTATTGTATTGGAGCCTTAAATTTGGGTGGAATTGGAACTGTAGCAAAAAATCTTTCTGATTATTTTGAAGCAAAAGGAGATAGTTTTCATATCATTACAACACATCATAAAGGTAATAATTTTGAAAATGCTTTACTAAATGGGTGGAAAGTAAAAGATGTTTCAAATAATGAACATTCATTAAAAAAGCGATTAATTAACACATACGATGCTTTATTAGAATATGATGTATTAATTAATAACCATTCAGATGAAGTCAGATTTATATTACCTGCTTTACCTGAAAAGCAAGTAAAAATATCAGTTCAACATAATACAACTATAGCATCATCTAAATCATTGGCTTATAATGCTCAATATTTGAATTATTGGGCGGGTGTTTCTCCTTCTGTTATTGAAGTTGTGAAAAATTACAACCCAACTATTAATAATCTCGCATTGCTTCCAAATGGGGTGCAGGAATTTTCATTTCAAAAAATAAAAAAATTTAAAAAAGGAACCATCAGACTTGGGTATGTTGGGCGATTAGATCAAAAACAAAAAAATATATTTTTACTTCCAAAACTAATGCTAGAACTTGAAAAAGCTAATTACAGGGTTGAACTGTATATTGCGGGAGATGGGGAACATAAAAATAAATTAAAAGAGAAATTTAATAAAATGTCTCCAAAGGGGAAGGTAACTATTATGGGGAGAATTGATTCTAAAGAAATAGATTTATTATTTCAGAAATGCGACTTTTTATTAAACCCTTCTTTTTGGGAAGGGTTGCCTATGGTTGTTTTAGAGGCAATGAGTAGTGGATTAATTCCTATATTAAGTAATATTGGACCCCATAAATATGCTGTAGGAGAAGAGTTATCAAAAACATTAATAACAGAAAGTAATATTGCAAGTTATGTAGCTGTCATATTAAAAATGAGAAAGAATGAAAATTTATTTATAAATTATAGGGGCCAAATTAGAAAACAATGGGAAAATAATTTCTCTATACAAGCATTTGGATATAATTATGAGCACTTAATTGAAAGAGCTAAATTAGAAAAGTCAAGCAATAAACAAATAGGCTTAGATGACATTAAACTGCCTTTTAAGGAATTAATTAAAACTACATATATTTATATGTTTTTGCAAAAAATGTATAGAAAAGTATAATGAATTTATCAAAAAATAGTAGTACATTTTCACTAATGAATATTTGGATTGTGTTATTGATATTTTCATATTCTTATGATAGGCCAATTTTTATATTATCGGATATTGATAGGTTTAATCCACGCTTATTTGATGTGGCAACTATTATTGGTTTTATTTGGTTATTATCGAAAGGGCCATTTACTAAAGCTTTAAACCCTATTTACAAAAGCTATTTAAAACTAGTTTTATGGTTTATTATTTGCACTATAATGGGAATAATATTTTATAACTTTCCTCAAAAGATCAACGGTTATAGTATCTTTTTTGCTGCTAAGTATCTACAAGAATTATTTCTTTGTTTTTTGTTAATCAAATACCTTAATCATCACAAAATAAATTATGATAAATTATTTAAATTAATCATTTTTGGTGGAGTTTTTGTTAGTGTATATTGTCTTTTTGAATTCCAAAGTATGGGGTCAAAAATAATAGAGCTCACATCAGAAGTTACCGTTACAAAAACTAAAGGCTTTATTTGGGGGCCATTTAGAATGAGCTACTTTCAAATAGCTAATTATTCTCCAATTGTTGGTTTTATCACACTATGCTACTCAATAACAAAGAAAGGTTCTGAAAAGTATATTTATATGTTTATCTCATTATTTATATTTTTTCCAGCGTTTGTTTGTGGTTCAAGGGCTGCTGTTGGTTTAGTGCTGATATTATTGCTTGTAGCTTCATTAATAGAATTAAAATTTAGAAAATTTCTTTTGTTCTTCATATCATTGTTTCTTTTATTAACAATATTCTTTCCAGAAATAATATTTAATTTTATTACAAATACTGATAATGTAACAGTAAATCGAATTAATAATATGGGAGAAATGAATTCACAGAATACAATTCTTGCAAGATTCAACCATATTTTTATTTGGTTCTATAAAATTAAAGAATATGCTTATTCTGGATTATTTGTTCCTGTTTTTGGTGGTGGTTTTTATGTAGCCCCTATGAATGGATTATATAGAGTTGGGTTTGGCTGGCATAATATTTATTTGTTTGCTATTGAGCAGGCTGGTGTAGTTGGATTATTTTTATTTATTAAATTTTGCAAGAAAGTGCTAATATCATTAAGGAATAAAAGGACACAACTAAAAAAATACACTAATGAATATTGGTTTGTATTTGCAGTTAGAGTGATGTTTATCTCAATACTTGTAATTGGAATTTTTGGTTCACATTCGTTTTGGAATGGTTTTTCAACAGGAAATTTTAATTCTTTCCGTTTAACTTTAATTATCTTAGCAGCTCATAATTTAATGAAAAGAAAAATATGAAAAAAATATTATTAATTAATGATTTGTTAATTGGTGGAGGCAGTGAGACGGTTATTAGATTGGAGAAAGATTTATTACTAAAAAATGGTTATGACGTATATGTATTGAGTTTTGGAGAAAATGATATGCCATCTACTAAGAACTATGTATTAAGTCAATCAAGGTTTACTGGTAAATTAAATAAATTTATTCTATCCTCAAAGATGAAGAATAATATTACTGAAATAATAGATAAAATACAGCCAGATCTCATTCATTTACATTTAATTTCAAAATACCCTTTAGCCATTTATAATTCAAATGGGCTAAATGATGTTAAAATAATCCAAACTTTACATGGACCTAATTTATTTTGCGCAACAGGCTGGGGAGGTCTCAAAAACTCTGCTCCTTGCGAATTAGGGATCGGTACTAAGTGTTTTGCACGTGGTTGCCTTAGTCTTTCCAAAACATTAGCCTACATGCAATTAAAAGAAAGATATTGGAAGTCACTTAATCAAAAGATTGATCTGTTTCATTGTCCTTCATTAAATATGCTAAATACAGCTAAGAGATTTGGTTTTGAAAATTCAAAATTTTTTCCATTGAGTATAGGTGAAAATTTTAAGTTGAAACCCCAGAAACAACATCAAAAACGGCAGACACTACTTTTCATGGGGGCAATTTCAGAGCAAAAAGGAGTTCAGGTTTTATTGCCAGCATTAATCAAAATTAAAAAACAATTTCCTAATGTTTTACTTAGGGTGGCGGGTAGCGGAAATTTACTAGAGCAATTAAAGAAAGAAAGTATAAACTTAAAATTAGAGTATAACGTAGAGTTTTTGGGATTTATTAATCATACAGAAGTAAGAAGTTTTTATTTGTCAGGATCTATTTTTTTGATGCCCAGTGTATGGCATGAACAATTCGGATTAGTCGGGCCAGAAGCAATGGCATGCGAAGTTCCAGTGGTTGGTAGTAATATTGGTGGAATTCCAGAATGGCTGAGACACAATGAAAATGGTTTTTTAGTTCCTCCTAATGACATTAACGAATTGGCTTTAGCAGTTATTAAGTTGTTAAAAAATGATACTTTAAGAAAAAAAATGGGTCAAGATGGGAGGAAGTATGTTTTAAAAGAGTTTGGAGGAGAGAAGTTTTCTTTTGAATTGTTGAAAATGATAAAATCAATTATATAATGGCTAATATATTATATGTAGTTGGAGGAAGAAGTTTTACTAAGAATAATCACATGAGAAAAATTTCGGAAGTTATTTCTGTATGGGAAAGAGTTGGTGTTAAAGTGTATCCTCAATTTGGGGGTGATATAATAAGAAGTAAAGAATTAAAAGAATCTTTCGGATCTCAAAATTATCATGATAAATTTTATAGAAAATCAAAGTTGTTTAATTTTTTAATCAACTCATTATCAGAATTTAAAGATATATTACACAATGAAAGGCTATACAAAAAGGTTAAGGCTCAATTTTTTGAAAAGGATTTAAATATTGTTTGGGAAAGATCTTCTAGATTACACTGGGCAGGTCTAAAACTTGCTCAATCAAAAAATATTCCGTTTGTGTTAGAGTGGAAAGATCATTTAATAGATTATAACTATTCATTATTTCATTGGTTTGCTAAAAAAATTGAAATATATAAAATTAAGGAAGCTAATTATATTGTTGTTGAATCAAATGTATTAAAAAATGAACTTATAACTTTGGGGGTTTCGAATGATAAGATTTATGTAGCATTAAATGCTGTAAATCCATTGGAATTTAAACGAAATATTAAAGAAGGAATAAGTATTAGAAATAAGTATAATATTAATAAAAATGATGTAGTTGTTGGCTATTTAGGGAGTTATGCATTTTATCATAACACAGAGTTGTTAATTGAATCAGCTTGCAAAGTATTAAAAGACAAAAAAGGCGTAACTTTTTTACTAGTAGGCAATGGTAAACATTTTAAAAACTGTAAAAGAATAGCAAATGAAAAAGGAATCTTAAATAAAGGGTTAATTATGATTGATGGTGTAGCTAAAAAGGAAGTACCGAAATTACTTTCTAGTATGGACATTACAGTCTTACCTGGATCAACTGATATAATTTGTCCAATAAAAATAATGGAGTATATGGCTTCTGAAACAGTTGTTTTAGCACCTAATTACAAGTGTAATACTGAAGTAGTAATAGATAACATAAACGGTCTAATATTTGAGCCACTAAACTCAATAGATTTATCTGAAAAAATTAATGATTTAATAGCAAATCCGATTAAGAGAAAGAAGTTGAGTAAAGAAGCCAAAAATTATGTGCTGAATAACTTAACTTGGGAAAAAACTTGGGGTAAGATAATATTAGATATCTTGGAACATAAAAAATCCAACATATCTTGTAAAGATATTCATTAGAAATTATTTTTAATAAAATTATTATACATGTTGTTAGTTGATGCTTTACATATAAATAATAGTGGAGGAAAGATTCTTTTAGATTATTTAATTAAATCCATTGAAGAATCAAATATTGAAGTATTTTATTTATTAGATGAGAGGGTTCGATCTGACTATACGCTTCTTAAGAACAATAAAACTATTTATTTAAAAGCTAATTTCAGAAATAGATTTTTGTTTTATATTAAAAATAAAAATAAGTTTAATAAAGTCTTATGTTTTGGTAATATACCTCCTCCTGTTAAATTAAATGCAAAAACATTTACTTATTTTCAGCAAAAATTATTCCTGTCAATCCCAAAAGAATTACCATTCAAGGTTAAATTAATTTTATTTATAAAATCAAAAATAGTTAAATACCTATCTTGTAATACTAATTTTTGGATTGTTCAAACTAAATTGATGAAAGAGAATTTATTGAATAAATTTAGTATTAGTAAAACTAAAAAAGTACTAATTTATCCCTTTTATCCTCCATTAATTTTCCCCAATCAAGAAGTAGTTATTAGAAAAAAAAGTTGTTTTCTATATGTTAGCACTTACAATACTCATAAAAATTTTGAGAATCTACTTAAAGGGTTTAAGTTATTCTATGATACTCATAAGAAAGGTGAGTTACACTTAACTTTAAAAAATGATGAGTCGGATATTATTAAAGAGATTAAAAATTTAATATCCGATGGATATCCGATTTTTAATCATGGGTTTGTTAACAGCATCAGATTAACTTGTATATATAGGCAGTCAGAGTTTATTGTATATCCATCATTAATAGAAAGCTTTGGATTAGGTATAATTGAAGGTATTGAAAATGGATGTCAGGTGATTGGTGCCGATTTAGCATACACATATGCGGTATGTAAGCCATCCATTACATTTAATCCTAAAGATATAATTAGTATATCTACAGCATTAGAGAAAACTTTAGGAAGTAAGCCAATTATGAAGACAGAACAATTAGTTTTTAATGAAATAGAATCCTTAATTAATATGTTAAAAAAAGATTAATAATGAAAATAAAGAACAAAACACTACTAATTACCGGAGGTACAGGGTCCTTTGGGAATGCCGTATTAAACCGTTTTTTAGATACCGATCATTTTAAAGAAATTAGAATTTTTTCTAGAGATGAGAAAAAACAAGATGACATGCGTACTAGATTGAAAAGTGATAAATTGAAATTCTACATTGGGGATGTGCGTGATTATTCAAGTGTTGAAAGATCAATGCGTAATGTTGATTATGTATTTCATGCTGCAGCTTTAAAGCAAGTTCCATCTTGTGAGTTTTTCCCTATTGAAGCAACCAAAACGAATGTATTTGGGACACAAAACGTGATAGATGCGGCCGAACATAATAACGTAAAAAAGATAATCTGTTTAAGTACTGATAAAGCGGCATACCCAATTAATGCCATGGGCATTTCTAAAGCATTGATGGAAAAAGTAGCTATTGCTGCTGCAAGAAACTGCACTCAAACTACAGTGTGTTTAACCCGGTATGGAAATGTAATGGCATCAAGGGGTTCGGTGATACCTTTGTTTTTAAGTCAAATTGAAAATAAAGACAATATTACTATTACAGATCCTAATATGACTCGTTTTTTAATGTCATTGGATGAGGCAGTAGAATTAGTGTTATTTGCCTTTGAGCATGGGAATCAAGGAGACTTATTTATAAACAAAGCTCCTGCGGGAACAATTGGAGATTTAGCACAGGCACTCAAAGAAATTTTCAAAGTCTCAAATCCCATAAAAATAATAGGCACACGTCATGGAGAAAAATTATATGAAACGTTATGTACTAGAGAAGAAATGTCGAAAGCAGAAGATATGGGTGCGTTTTATCGTATACCTTCGGATAACAGAGATTTAAATTATGCACAATATTTTTCTGTAGGAGAAGAGGATGTTTCTAAAGTAGATGATTATCATTCACATAATACTGAGCAGCTTGATGTGGAAGACATGAAAATATTATTATGTCAACTAGCAATTATTAAGCAGCAATTAAAAAAATTACAATTATAATCTCATTCTGAATTTAAACAAATGATGAATCTAGGCTAATATTATTTATAAGAAATAAAGAACATTATGAAGAAAACAACAGTAATGACAATTGTTGGTACAAGACCTGAAATTATTAAGTTAAGTGAAGTAATTAAGGAACTAGATAAACATACTAATCATATATTAGTTCATACGGGACAAAACTATGATTACGAATTAAATGAAATATTTTTTAAGCAATTGAATGTTAGAACTCCAAATCATTTTTTAGAGGCAGTGAAAGGTTCAGCTTCTGAGACTATTGGCGATATAATAACTAAAGCAGATAAACTTTTTGTTGAGGTAAATCCAGATGCTTTACTTATTTATGGAGACACTAATAGTTGTTTAAGTGTAATACCGGCTAAGAAGAGAAAAATTCCTATTTTTCATATGGAAGCAGGAAATCGATGTTTTGATCAAAGAGTTCCGGAGGAAGTAAATAGAAAAATTGTAGATCATTTAAGTGATATTAATTTACCACTCTCTGAACAAGCAAGAGATTATTTAATAGCTGAAGGAATAAAGCCAGAAACTGTAATTAAAACTGGCTCACCTATGACAGAAGTTCTAAAAGCTAATATGGATAAAATTCTTTCAAGTGATATTTTACAAAAAGAAAATTTAACAACCAAAGAATATATTGTTATGAGTATTCACAGGGAAGAAAATGTTGATTCTCCTAAGAATTTTAATGACTTACTAGAATCTATTGACGAATTGACAGTTAAATATAATATGCCAATTATTATATCGACACACCCAAGAACTAGTATAAAACTTGAAGAAATAGGATATCAAGATAAGAATCCATTAATACGTTTTTCAAAACCATATGGGTTCCATGAATATAATAATCTTCAAATGAATGCGTTTTGTGTAATTTCTGATAGTGGTACGATTGCAGAAGAAGCATCTATTTTAAATCTACCCGCAGTAACAATTAGACAAGCTCATGAGAGACCAGAAGGAATGGATGAAACTACGGTAATTATGTCTGGCTTAAATAAAAATAGAATATTAGAATCTGTAAAAGTTGCTACTGCACATAATGGAGAAAGGGAAAGAGTAATCAAACCAGTACAAGACTATACAGTAGATAATGTTTCAAAAAAAATATTGAGAATAATTTTATCATATACAGATTATATTAATAGAACAGTTTGGCATAAAGAGATATAAAATGAAGTTACGAATCTTAGTTTTAGGTTGTAAGGGAATGGCTGGCCATATAGTTAAAAAATATTTGGAGAACACTCTAAATTATGAAGTTTGGGGAATAGCTAGAGGAGTGAATCCTGAAAAAAACTTAATAAATTTAGATGTATCTAATACTGAAAAATTAGAAAACATCCTAAATAAAGAAACTTTTGATGTAGTAATAAACTGCATAGGCTTATTAAACAAAACAGCAGAAGATAATCCTGAATTAGCTATTTGGTTTAATAGTTATTTTCCACAATTATTAGCTTCTTATGGTGAAAAATACAATTTTAAATTAATTCATATAAGTACCGATTGTGTTTTCTCTGGTAAAGAAGGGGGTTATAATGAAGATTCTTTTAAAAACGGAATTGGGTTTTATGCACAATCGAAAGCATTAGGAGAGGTAGTAAATTCTAGAGATCTAACTTTTAGAACTTCAATTATTGGTCCAGAACTAAATCTAAATGGTATAGGGTTATTTCATTGGTTTATGAATCAGATAGGAGTAATTTCTGGTTTTACAGAAGTATTTTGGACTGGGGTTACAACAATTGAGTTAGCAAAAGCAATAAATGAAGCAATCATTCAGAATCTAACAGGTTTATATCAGTTAACAAATAATACTAAAATTTGCAAGTATGATTTAGTAAGAGAGTTTAATCTTGTATTTAAAAATAATGAAGTTAAAATCACTCCAAATTCAGATTATAAAATTGATAAAAGTTTAATCAACTCAAGAAAAGATTTTAATTATAATATTCCGATTTACTCTACTATGATTGAAGAGATGAAAAAATGGATGTTAAATAATAGTAAGTTATACGGACATTATAATTTAAAAAAGTAAACTAACCAGCTTTTATTATGATCAGATTATATATATAAAACATTATATATTGATGCTCAATCTTCTAGTAGTAAATCATTTGAGATAGATGTAAAGGGTAAAACTGGAATTACTTTTAAAGGAACATATCCAACTGAAGTTAGTTTTACTAGTGGTAGGAACGTAATTGTAACTTCTAACAGCTCTTAAGGTAAACTTAAACTAGAAGACATGTTGGAAGTGTGTGAATCCATGAAGTTAGATTCTTACTAGTTATTTGTCTAATTTTCATGTAGTTTACCGATTAGAATCTTAGGAGTAATATATTATTGGTAATATTGTAATATTAATTAACTTAAAAAATTATGGAAAATGTTCATGGAACAAAGAAATTGGCTCCCGCTATGTCTACAAATCAAGACAAGTTTTAATAAAAAATATATTAATTAAGATATGAAATTATTATTAATAATTGATGATTATCTACCCGACAGCACAAAAGTTGGAGCTAAAATGATGCATGAGTTAGCTTTAGTATTAAAAAATAAAGGTCATGAAATATCGGTTTTAACACCCAAACCATTGCAGAAAGCACCATTATCTGTACAAAAATATGATGGTATAAATATTTTATTTTTCAGAAGTGGTAGGATTAAAAATGTCGGGAAAATAAAACGAGCAGTTAATGAAACATTATTATCATATCAAGCATTTAGGTCGGCTAAAAAATATTTAAAAGAAAATCCTCATAATGGTATTATATACTATTCGCCCTCAATATTTTTTGGTAGATTGGTTAGGAAACTTTCTAAACTTTGGAATTGTAAAACATATTTAATTTTGAGAGATATTTTCCCTCAATGGGCAGTTGATAACAACTTGCTTAAAGAAAATTCATTAACATTCCTGTATTTTAAATTTTTTGAAAAAATTAATTACACATCTGCTGATAGGATTGGTGTAATGTCACAATCCAATTTAGATTTTTTTAAATCTAAAAATATTAATACTTCCAAATTTGAAGTGTTATACAATTGGTCAAAAATAATTGATGTTCCAGATGTAAAGAGTAACTTTCGAAAAAAACTTAAGCTTGAAAATAAGATTGTATTATTTTACGGAGGTAATATAGGTCATGCGCAACAAATGACAAACCTTATTAATCTCGCTAAAAAATTTACAGAAAATAGTTCTGTTCATTTTTTATTTGTTGGGCAAGGTGATGAAGTTAAATTATTATTAAAAGAAATAAAAAATAATAAACTTAAGAATATTACATATTTGCCAGCGGTAGATCAAAATACTTATTTTGAGATGCTAAATGAATTTGATATTGGAATGTTTAGTCTTCATTCGGGACATAAAACGCATAATTTTCCAGGCAAATTATTAGGATATATGTCATACTCAAAACCAATTTTGGGATGCGTTAATAACGGAAATGATTTGTCAGATGTTTTAAATTCAGCTAATGCAGGGATTGTAGTAAATAGTACAGATGAATTAGCGCTATATGAAGCTGCTAAAGCCTTAATTGATTCAAAAAGTATTCGAGACAAAATGGGTGCGAATGGAAGAAAACTACTTTTAAATAAGTTTTCTGTAAAAAAAGTTTCAGAACAAATTTTAAGCCAACTATAAATTATTTTAATTAAATTTGAATTCACTTTTTAATTTTACTAAGTATGCCATTCGATCCAAAATCAGCAAAGAAAGCAGGAAAAAGATCCAAAAGAGGACCTGCAAAAAAAGATGAACTTTCTATTAAAGAAAAGATGGAACTGCTCTATGAAAAAGTGCTGGATGATCTTTTGGTAAACCAAGAAAAACTCACCAAAACAGAACGGGTAAAAGTCTTTGTAACCCTTTCTAACTATATCTTACCAAAAACAAAATCTGTTCGAGATCAATTTACTATTAAACAATTAAAAGAAATAGAGAAGCAAGGTCTTATGGATAGAGACCCAGACCCTACCAAATAACACTCGCTTTTTGCATAAATAAATCTGCCAACGCATCCTTATTCTGATGAGTACCAATATAAGTTAAAAACGTACTCTCTTTGGTGTGTCCAGTTATGTTCATCAATAGCGGTGTTTCAATTTTTCCATAATAGTTAGTAGCAAAAGATCTTCTCATAATATGAGAGGTTACAAACTCATACTTAGGAGCTGATAGCACTTCCTTTCTTCTGGTTTTAGGATTATTTTTAAAACCCCTAACTACTTCATCAATTCCTGCAATTTTACAAATCATTTTTATTTGCTTATTAAAAGCTTCTTGAGAAAGTACTTTTGGAAATTCACTTTCTAAAAGATCAATCACTAGCGGATCTGCTACTCCAATAGTAACTGCTTTCTTTGTTTTTTGCTGGATGATATCGATATAGAGTCCATTGTTAGCTTTTCTAATATTACTAGCATTAAGACTTAATAAATCAGAAACTCTTTGTCCAATAGAGAGTCCAATCAGTAACCATTTGTAACTATCTTCTAACTCACTAGGTATCCTCTCCAACCCCTTCAGCACTTTTATTTCTGCTGGATTCAAAAAATGGATAATTCGATCTGAACTTTTCTGTTTAAATGATTCTATATAATTAGAATAAGGGTGAATCTCAAAGCCACTCTTCTGGGCATCTCTTAAAATAATCTTCAATAATTTTAGCAATTGACCACAGTAATTATCGCTGTATTGTTTCTCTATTTTTAGAAATCGAGTGAATGACACAGCGGTATCTTTATCGATTCCAGCCAGAAATAATTGCTGAGATTTCTCCAACTCATATTCTTTAGTGATCCTATAAAGCGATTTATAGGTTCTAATAGTATTATAAGCCAATCCAACAGTACCATATCCATTGACTCTTCTTGTAGCTGAATTTGCAATAAATTCACCTAAATATTCCAAGAATAAGGTTGAATTTTCCATTTTTGAATGAGAATTATTGACCTGTATTTGAGGTCTTTTATAAAAATTAACGTGCATATAACATATGTTATTTAAATTATTTAACATGAATATAGCGTTTGTTTTTTATACTTA
>Ga0209534_10001982_pt1 | contig 20823 bp, 16 predicted proteins | sample COG_07_FD_184751 | JGI IMG/M metagenome (GOLD analysis project Ga0209534, IMG submission 184751) | Pelagic Microbial community sample from North Sea - COGITO 998_met_07 (SPAdes) (version 2) | ecosystem: Environmental > Aquatic > Marine > Neritic zone/Coastal water | place: Helgoland, sampling...
TTAGATTGAATAGCATAATGATTTATTAATAAAGGTGTATCTTTTTCATCAAATGAAACATTTTTCCCAAAACTATTATCATTATAAAAATGTCCATGAATCCCTAACTTAACTTGTCCATCCGTTTTAACAATTGATTTATGTGAATTATATCTTCCACCAGGACCATTTTTAATACTATTATATTCTCCTCTATGAATAAAATTAGAAACCACGTTATCTGGTTGTTTTTCAAACCCATTTGAACCAAAATGAACCCAATTAATTTGTAATTGATTTTCAGTTTCATATTTTTTTAGTATTTTTTTTATGTTAATTTCTAATGGAGAATATAAGAATTCATCTAAATCAACTATGCCAAACCATTTTGTTTCAGATAAATGTTTTTGAAAAAAATGATTATATTTTGCGTCTTGCATACCAACCCGTTTTTGTGTTGTGTCACAATTATATAATGTTACCAAATTTTTATCAATATATTGTTGTAATATTTCTAAAAAATTATCATTACTATTATCATTTATCATATAAATATGGTCTACGCCATGATAAAAATAATGTTCGACCCATTCTTTAAGAATGTGTGCTTCATTTTTAAAAATTGCTCCAATAGTAAAATAATACATTATAATTTAATATTATTAATAACTAGTATTTAAATACATTATTATCTTAATAAATATATGATAAAAACACCTATTCCAAAATTACCTTGGAATATATACTGGATTAATTTAGATAGAAGACCAGATAGAAGACAACATATGGAAGAGATTTTAATAAATAATAAAGAAAATAGTTTTCGTATTCAAGCAGTAGATTATAAAAACAATTTTTCTCCATATACCGTGATGCAACACCCCAAGTTAAATGGTGGTGAGCATGGTTGTACTTGTTCTCATATTAAAGCATTGGTATTTTTTTTAGAGAATTCGAGCGATGAATATTGTTTCATCGCAGAAGACGATTTGACAAATAACTATTCGCAATATTGGGATCAAGAACATTACGAGTTATTACAAAATGGGGATTATGAAATATTACAACTTCAAACAACCACAGATTTGTATAATAATAATGAAGGGACTATGACTCCTGAAAATGTTCAAAGCAACGGGACAACTATTTATAGAATAAATAAGAATATAGCTGAAAAAATTATTAATAATCATTATGATAATACAAGTTTAACAATTAACTTAAGCAATCACAATAATCCTGTAACTGATAATTTTATATGGACTTTTGGACATACATATTTATTACCTATGTTTTCATATGTAGATGCTTGTGACTCGGATACAAATACAAATAATAAAACAATGGAATTATATTATGTAAATTATTTTAAACGTGCTATTAATAAATATTTGAACTTTTGGGAAAATAAAAAATAATATTATTTTACTATAAAATTCATTTTTATCAATAACCATTACCTGATATTTTTGTTTTTTCAACTATACTATTTGATAACAATATTGCTAAATTTGATACATTTGAATAAGGAAAAATAAGATATTTACATTTTGAAAGTAATATACAATCAACAAGGCATTCTAAATGTAATTTAGAAGTACTAATACCATCTAAACTGGTATGTCTAAAATTATTTAAATGTGGATGAGGGAATTTTTTATTATCATTTTTATACCATTTTAAATCTTTTTCATCTGCTTTTTCTGTTGGGTATCTTTTTATATTTGTATGGTATATTTTTATATTTTTAAAATTCTCATCTTTCAATAATTTATTTATACTTTCTTCGTTATCGGATGCTACAAAAATACTCTGTATATTATGATTTTTTACATGTTCTAATATTTTATTCAAATAATTTTTATAATGTATGGGGTTGTTCTTTGTATGCATTGTGTTCATATCTGTAAATCTAAAATGCACACCCAACATATTGTCTGTTATATTGATTAATTCATTATTTATAATATTATTTATTTTTTTAGAAAAACGAATTTTTTTTGCCAAAATTTTATACTCATTATTATCATGCACATTATTATAATCTATTGATTCCTTATTTTTATCGTCATCGTAAATTAAGGTTTTAATATTATTAACATTATAATTATCATCAAAAATATTATCATAGTTACCTGCTATTTTTTTTTCTATAAATATGTTTTTTATATCGTGATAATTTAAATTATTTATTTTTATATATTTATTCATAAATTGTAGTATACAAAATATTGAACCAGTAGTTCCGCAATGCATACACTTATCTATTATTAGATAATCCATTATATAAATAGTATGGAAGTTTTTTTTTAAGTATTTACTTATGGTATTAATATTTATCATATAATATTTTGGAAAAATACGCAATAAATAATAGTATACAATATATTGTTATTTAAATATATTGTATATTATTACATATATAATGGACACATCATTGTTTAGATTTGACTTTATGATAAAATACCTTTACGTTTATGGATATGAAAATAATTTACAAACTGATTTTTTCAAAAATATCTACACTTTACACATGCAAACATTTAATAATTTTACTGAAGTTACTGATTATGAAAATAGTGAAATAATAAAAAACAATGGAGATATATGTATAAAAATATTTAATAAAATTATTGATTCGTTAAAAAAAAATGGTTTTAATGAAAATTATCCTATTCCTCTAGGAATGGACAATATAATTACAAATGGAATGCATAGATTTGCAATATGTAATTTTTATAATATTCAACCACAATTTATAAATAAAAGAATAAATGGTTCTACTGAATATTATTATGATTTTTTCTTAAATAGAGACAAACACGTACCTTTATGTAACGCTGGGTTACCATTAACACGCGAAATATGTGATTTTACAGCATTAGAATATATTAAATATAATTCAAATATTAGAGCTATGATTATATATCCTAAGGCATGCGCGATGGAATACAATAATGATGCTCTTGAAAATATATTAAAATCATATGGGCATATTTATTATAAAAAGAATCTAGTTTTAACAAAAAAGGGTTTTAGAAATTTAATTAAAGAATGTTATCGTAATGAAAAATGGATAGGTGGATTATTTCCAACAGACACATTAGCAGATAATAAAACAAATTTATGTTATGATAATAATGGTGAAATAATAATTTATCTAATTCATGTAAATGAATTATCAAATTTGATTCCTATGAAAGAAAAATGTAGAAAAATATTTAATATTGATAAATGTAGTTTACATACAAGTGATTATCAAGAAGATACATTTAGAATATCATCTTCGTTATTAAATAATAATTCTATACATTTTTTAAATAATGCAGAAACAGACAAAATTTCAACTAATTTAAAAAATACTTTTAGTAATTTAAACAATAAAATAACTTCAAAAGAAGATTTTTGTATAACTTCTAGTGCAATTCTAGATGTTTATGGATTAAGAGAATCACACGATCTAGATTATTTACATCATAAAGATTTTAATTTTAATATTAGTAACATTTCTCCTCATAAAGATAAGTGGTTATCTTATTATCATACACATAAAGATGATATAATATATAACCCTGAAAACCATTTTTATTTTAATGGTTTCAAATTTGCTACGTTGGATGTTATAAAAAAGATGAAAGAAAATAGAAACGAAGAAAAAGATATAAAAGATATAACTATAATTAATAATCTGTAAGATATTAACTATTATAATAAACAAATTATATATAATGTATATAAAGTTTTCTAGATGTTTATATTATAATGATTAAATTAGTAGTTTTTGATTTTGATGGTGTTTTTACAGACGGAACGTTTAACTTTGATAATAACAATAACATAAACAAATCATATAATGCAAAAGATGCATATTCATTAAATATTTTAAAGCAAAATAATATTAAATGTGGAATAATAACCAATGATAAAATAGTTTCTATAGAACACGCTCCTCATATTTTTGATAGATTAGATAATGTTAGTATAGGAAATGATATACCAAAATTAGATATTATAACTGAATGGATAAAAGAATATAATTTAACTTATGAAGAAGTAGCGTATATTGGGGATGATTTACCTGATATACCAATTTTAGAAAAAATAGGATTTTCTGGTTGCCCAAATGATGCTGTTAATGAAGTAAAAAATATATCACAATATATTTGTAAAAATAAAGGTGGTTATGGTGCTGTTAGAGAATTTGTCGATTTGATTATCCAAAAGAATATACCAGATTCAAAGAAAGAAAATGATGGAAAAATTACAGCAGTCATACCTGTTAGAAAAGGTAGTACACGATGTAAAAATAAAAACATAAGAAACTTTGGAGATACTAATTTATTAAAATTAAAAATAGAAACATTAAAGAAAGTCAATGGTATAGATAAGATATTAGTTTCATCTAATTGTGATGTAATGCTCGAAATTGCAAAAAATATGGGAGTTGACATTTATAAAAGAAATGAAAAGTATTGTACAAATAATAATCCAGGACAATTTTTTTGCAATTTAGCTAATACAATAAATACCGACATTTTAATGCATGTTCCAGTAACAACACCATTCATTAGTGCTAAACAATATAGTGAAATATTGAATAAATGGCATGAAATTAAAACAGAGTATAATTCATTAAATGCTACTACAAAAATTAAAGAATTTATTTGGCATAATAATGAACCAGTCAATTATAATAGAAATAATCCACCACCATCACAAGAACTGCCAAATTTTAATTATTTGAATTTTGGTTGTAACATTATAAGTAAAGAATGTGTTTTAAAAATGAATAATATAGTTAGTGACAAACCTTTTTTATTTGAAATAGATTCAATATCAGGTGTTGATATTGATGAAAACTCAGATTTTATTAAAGCAGAACTTCTATATAACGAAAATATATTAAATGAAAATACATGTAAAATGATTCTAGAAAAAAGAAGTGATAAAATAGAATTACTTGATTGTACGATAAGAGATGGTGGATATTTAAACAATTGGGAATTTACAGATGAAGAAGTTGTTGATTGTTATAAAGCAGTTAGTGATTCAGGATATGACTATTTTGAAATAGGTTTTAGAACAAATAAAAATTTATTACTGAATAAAGGTAAATGGTGTTATTCAACTGAAGATGATATTAATAATATTTATCAAAAATATCAAGGGTGTAAAATAGTAGTTATGGCTAAAATGGATACATTAACAATAGATGATTTTATTAAAAAAAGTGAATCAAATATATCAATGGTTAGGGTTTTATTGGCTAGGGTAACAACTGAAAATGGTGTGAAAATATGCAAATATAATAAAAACGATTTAGAAAGAACAAAATATTTTTGTAAAGAATTAATTGATTATGGATATGAAGTTTGTCTAAATCTTGGATGTGGAGATATTATCGATGAATGCGAAATAGCTTTAATAGCACATACATTTTATGATGTTAATATAAAGGCATTATACTTAGCTGATACTTATGGTGGATTTAATACAAATAATATTCCAAAACAATTACACAGATTTTATAATGAATTTAATAAATATAAATCAAATATATCATTTGGTTTTCATTGTCATAATAATAATGAAGATGCACTAGATAAAACGAAAAAGGCAATTTTTCATGGTTGTAATATTATTGATAGCTGTATAGGAGGTTTAGGTAGAGGAGCAGGAAATTTAAAATCAGAGCAATTAATGTCATATTTATATACAGACAAAACCGAGTATATAAACAAAATTACTCCATTAATTAATTATTTTGATAAACATATACTATCAAAAATAGAATATCAAAAAAATTATCATATTAATTCACATCCATATTACATGATTTCAGGTGTACTTTCTTTGCATCCAGATTATATATCACAAATATTATTAAACTATAATTCAAGTGTAGAAGAAGATATAAATTTAATTATTAAATTAGATAAATATACAAAACAAAATAATGTTCGAAATTATAATAACAATTTAGTAAAAAATTTATGTATATAAAAATTATATAAAAATTATATAAAAGTTATATATATATATATGAACGTGGCTGTATGTTTATATGGCTTACATCCTAAATATTGTTGGAAAAAAAAAAAACAACAACAAGATACTACACATAAATTTTGGAAAAAAAATGTATTTGATAAATCTTATCCAGTGGATGTTTTTTTACACTCTTGGTCAAATGAAGATAAAGAGTTATTAATAAACGAATATAATCCAAAAAAATATATAATTGAAAAACAGAAATCATTTGAATCTTTTGTTATTAATGATGAAACTAAGATTGATGAATCATATAATTTAAAATATAATGAAATAATGTATAGTGCTAAATATAGTATGAAAAAATCAATAGAACTAATGTATGAATATGAAATTAATAATAATATTAAATACGATTTTGTTCTTTTAGCACGAATGGATATATTATGGTTGGTTAAACTAGATTTTGAAAAATTAGATAAAAATAATTTTTATGTGCCAATATGGGGGAAAAATAATATGCAATCTATTCATACAAATGGTGTTTTGGGTACATTTTTTTTGTCAAATAGCGAAAATATCTATAAATTTAGAAAATTGTATGATAATTTGCCATTTTTTTTTGAAAATAATAATTCAATTCACGTGATAGAAAAATTAATGATTGATACAATTACAGATAAAATTGTTTATAAATTTAATGATTGTGATTCAGAAAATCCAGAATGCGATAAACAACGAGATTTACTATAAATCGATATAAAAGTTATATATTAATAATAATAATAATTTTAATTTTAATATTAAAATTATAAGACAATTAATTCCAAAACATTAAAGTATCTATATTTGATAATAACCATGCAGTAAATGTAAAAGAACTAGATTTTGTTCCATATAATGATTGACATTTAGATAATATATACATTTCACATATTCCGTTCATGATAGCTTCTTTGCTATTGTTAGTTTTACTATTAATGTTATCTCCAAACGGATTTTGCAACGTTAATATTCTTTCTTTAAATATTTCTTTAATATATATTTCACTTTCTTCATGATCAGATGATAAATATATTTTTTTATTACTAGGAAGAGTATCTATAAATTTTTTTAATTCATATTTATTATTTGACATAAACCCCCCATCGCGACATCTAAAATGTATTCCAACCATATCATCATTAAATAATGAAGTTGTTTCTAATATTTTAGATTTTATACAATCAATAGGTTCTATCTCCTTTAAAGTATTACTAATTTCTAATAAATATTCTGTTTTTTTTAAATTTTTTGTTGGTTGAGGATTATATAAAGATGTATTGTCTTGTTCTGTTCCAATTAAATGAACGACATTTTCTATAAATATGTTATTATTTTCTAGTAAATGTTTTTTTTGAATTTCATTTACATAATTTTCACGATTTGTAATAATACAAATATCGCTGGTCTCATTTTTTAACAATTCTTTACTTTCATTGCAAAATGGTAATTTAAAAAAATCTGCTAAAAAATAATTACAAGTATTTATTTCACAAACCCATAAAGGTTTTACATTAAAAAATACATTTTTATTATAAACTTTTCCAAAATATATACATGAAATCAAAGGTAATAGTTGATTACATAGTCCAGACCATAAATTAATTTTAATATAATTATATTTAATATTACCAAGTATGTTATTATTATTAATTTTATAATCTATCAAAAATTTATCATAATTATTTATTATTTGATAAATTTGTTCCCAAATATTCAACTTATCTAATATAATATTTCTTGCTTCTTCAAGATTTTTAATTTCTTCGTTACTAGGTTTATTTTTAATAATATTGTTAATTTCTTTATTTATATCGTGATTTTCTATATCAATTAAATGATAAGATTTTTCTGGAAAATATTTTTTAATACATGGATTACCCCAATATATTGGTGTAGACCAACATAAAATAGCATCTGTTGCTTTTTCACTAATACATTTTTCTTCTAGTAAATTTTCAAGACAAATAGAATAATGATAATTAACTAAACCATGTGATTTATTAGTATCATTATTGTTATTATTGTTATTATGATATGAACCTAATTGACCTTTGTAATTGTCACCTAATATTTGCTTATTCCACCCATATCCATATATATCTATATTATCTACATTTTCACTAGAATATTTTTTTATAAAATCTACCCTTTTTTGATAATTTGGTGTAATGTGGGATAAAACTTTTGACGAAACTATACAAGAAATATTTTTATCTTTATTTAAATCTTCATATTTTAATGATTTTAATTCATCATATGTTTTATCAATAAAAGATGCCGGAGCAAATGTATAAAAAAAATCATTTTCATAACTAATATTATACTTAATTTTTGGTAAAAATTTTTCTATATACCATGATTTATTTTTGTTTGATTCTAGTATTTTTGTATTTTCACGCTGAAAATGAATTATTTTATTATTGTTATAAAATTTATTAGTAAAATACTCCATACCCTTATCTAAAATAGATTTATGTAAATCATCTAATACAATAATAAATTCTGCATCATCAATATTAGTTACTCCTTCTATATTTTTCCAAATACCTTTATTGTTTGGTGTATTATTCTTATATGATTCAATTATTTTATCACTCCAAGGACATGTAAATAATACATTAATTGTCATATTATATAATAAATATATATATTCGTTTAAATATATTTATTCGTTTAAATATATATAAGAATATATATTTATTATATACAATGAAAATACATTTAGGATGTGGAAAGCGTGATTTTGGAGAAGATTGGATTCATATAGATAAAAGCGATTATTCTCATGTAAAATATAATGATGTAATAAATTTACCTGTTGAAGAAAATTCAGTTGACATTATATACGCATCTCATATGTTTGAATATTTTGATAGAACCGAGGCAGTTGAAGTATTAGAAAAATGGAAATTTTATTTAAAACCAGGTGGAGTTATTCGTTTAGCGGTTCCTAATTTTGAAATGTATGTAAAATTATACAACGAGAAACATTTTTCATTAGATAATTGTATTGGTCCTTTATATGGAAAATGGAGTGTTTCAGATAGTTTAATTGTATATCATAAAACTACGTATGATTTTATTTCATTAAAAAATGTGTTTGAAAGTGCTGGGTTAAAAAATACTAAACTATGGGATTGGAAAAAAACGGAACATTCACACATTGATGATTATTCACAATCTTATTATCCACATATGGATAAAGAAAATGGTGTATTGTTAAGTTTAAATGTGGAATGTGAAAAATAATAACATATATAAATTATAATCTTTATTTTTATAATTTATAATCTTTATTTTTATAATTTATATCAAGTCTTTTCTAATAAAAATTTTACATGATGGTAAATCTATGAATTTAAAATTATTTTGTAAATATTTTAAATTTACAGATCCTGAGTTACTTTTACCACCCCATGTTTCATTTGCAGTATCTAATCTATCTATAGCCCACGTAAATAAAATTTTAAGATTTTTATTCATAATAATATTTTGATTTGTCAAAGAATTACCTGTATCTATTATTATATCAAAATTATTTTTTTCTAATTTATTACAATCATCTTCTATTTTAATTGTATTATTAAAGTCTAATTCACTATCTAAATTATTTAATACATTCAATGCAGTTTCTTTTGATAATTGAGACCAATTATCATGCGAAGTAATATTATAACCTAACATATTAAGATAATAATCAACTATACAAGTTCCACATCCCCAAACTAAAATACTTAACTTATTTGGATTATAATTATATTTATCAATTAAATTCAATAAATATTGCATACTAATAAAATTAATTTCATAAATATCTCTTATTTTTAATAAATCAATCGGTATATCTTTTATAACATTTTTAGGTTGAACTATTTCAGTAGTATATCTTGTAGCAGGATGATGTTTTGAACATTTTATTAATACATTTTTTTGTATTTCATATACTTGTCTTCTTAAATTAGGTGGAATATATTTCCTAAATACATCTTCGTTTAATGTAAAATCATTTAACATATCTACAGGTATTTTTGACATTTTAATATGTTTATAATATGTTTATATTATTTTTCATAATATTTGACTCATACTAATTTGTCTATGTTCAAAATTATTTAATGAATAAAATTCTTTTATTTTTTCATCACAATTCAATAAAATTTTAAAAACATTATTATCTTTGCAATATTCAATTGCTTTGTTTACTAATTCTTTACCAACTTTTTTGTGTCTATGTGTTTCATCTACAAATACATCTTCTATATGAGCATATCTGACAGAATTATGAATAAATTTTTGTTCAATTAAAATAGTTACACTACCTATTAATTCACCATTTTGTTCACATACAATAATACATCCATTACTAACTATTTTGTTGTAAATTTTATTAAATTCGCTCGATTCCATATCAATATTTACATCTCTAAACTCATTCATTAATTGCAAATATTTATCTTTATCTGTCATTTGTATTTGTCTATATTCAACTATATTTTGTTTGGCGATTATAAAGGCTCTAATTAAATTACATATATGTATGATTTGTTCATTTGTTAATGTTACATAAGATGGTAAATAAAGCCCATTATTTGATACATAATTACTATTTGGAAGTATAGAATCTTCATAATACATACTGGTTTTATTGATTTCGACGTATGTTTCTCTCGTTTGAATTTTATGCTGTTTTAAATAATAAATTAAATCTGTTCTAAATATATTACTAGGACAATATATATCAATAAACCATGGATGCCAACCCTCGAATAGTGGAGGTAACATTTTAATATAATTTTTTAATTCTTGGTAATATAAATTATATATTTCACTCATCCTTTTAACACGATAATCTAATTTTTTCATTTGTTCAATAGTTATAACTGCTTGAATATCTGTATATTTCAAATTAATTCCAAATATTTCAAAAATATCTTTACCACTTTCTTTGCGACCAAAATTTTTGATTTGATTAATTTTCAGCGCTAATTTATCATTATTTGTAACAAGATATCCACCTTGACCAGAACTAATAATTTTTGGTGTACTTAATGAAAAACAACCAATGTCTCCATATGTCCCCAATGCCTTATCGTCAGGACAACATCCCATGGATTGGGCAGCGTCTTCAACAAGATATAAATTGTTTTCTTTGCAATATACTACAAAATCATTCATATTAGTATAACGATTATTAATAGATACATGTAAAATCGCCTTTGTTCTATTAGAAACATTGTTCTTAACATCATTTATATCAAGCGAAAATGTGGTTGGATTAACATCTATTATAACTGGAACTAAGCCCATATGTTTGATTGAATTAATACTAGCAATCATTGTATAATTAGGAACAATTACTTCGTCACCTGGCTTAAGTTCAAGTGCCATGAATGCTAATATCAATGCTGCCGTACAACTAGTTGTCATAATTGTATGTTTAACATTTAAATAGTTTGATATAATTTTTTCCAATTCATTTGTTTTTTTATGCTCAGTAACAAAATTATCTTCCATCATATACTTATAGCAACTATCAGCCTCTGCCTTATCAAATGTAGGACGATGTTGCATTATAAACATATCTTCGTCTCTGGATTTTGGTAAATACCATTCCATCATTTTTTGGATTGAATCATTTTTAAAAGTTACTTGGTAATAAGAACCTATTGTCAGTGATATAGGTATTCTATCACTATTTTTATCACGTGGATTTGTATAAACAATTTTATTATTTATGTAGTTATAATAATCTTTTATCAAAATTACACGAAAATCAAATGAAATTCTTACCCATCCTTCCTGATTAGATTCATTTTTATGAGTACATTGATTACCATTGAAATAAAAGATATCACCAAAATCCATATTAATATTCTTAAAATCTCTTTTTCTAGGTTCACTTTCTATTAAAATAGTATTTGTATTCTCCATTTTAGTAATAGGAATTAAAAAGTTCTTTTCACCCAATGGATGAGAAGCTTTTTCATCGGCGTCATAATGTTCAGGAACAGCAATGCTATTTTCAAATTGAAATCTTATACTAGGATACGATTGATAAATTAAAACGTCTTCACTATAAAAAAAATTATCAAAAATATCTTTTATTAAATTACAATACATATTTTTAAAAATATCATTCTTTTTTATTTCATTATAGAAACGTTTATGTAAATTTGTTTCAACATCATTAAAATTATAGTTATTATTAATTATATCCTCTTTATTTTCAATATACTCTTTACATATTTCTTTTACATTTTCTAAAGAATCAATTGATAATACTTGTTGTAAATATTTTTTAAAATTATATCTATTTACATCATAATTATATACATGATGTTCTGTGCCATAAGATTCTTTCAAACTAAACATGTCTATTTATATAATTAAATATAACATTTTTTTAATTCATTTTTATAATAAATTTAATTCATTTTTATAATAAATTTAATTCATCATATGTAATTAATTTTTTTTCATTAACTTTCATTTTTGAGAAAATTTCTTTTAAAACAATTTCATTATCATCATATAAATGACTATTATTATTAATATGAATGTAAATTAAATTATCTTCATTTATAATTATTTTCCATTTATATAATTCATTATTTTTTTCAAATTTACAAACTAACATTTTACAATTATAATTATCTACTAAATATTTTTTTAAAATTGTTATATCATTTAATATAACATCTTTATCATTACCATACTTTGGATGAATAAATAAACAAAACAATGTTTTTATTTTATGTAATTTTATTTTTTCCAATCTTTCAAAACAATGTTCAAAATGTTTTTTTGTATCTTTAATATTTAAATTATGATGAGGTAATAAAGCATTATGATAACTTTTTATTAAATCATTTTCTAAATAATTTATTTTTTTATGTATTGTACGATATCCATGTTTTTTATTCAATATATCAATATTATCATTTTTTATATTTTCTGTACAAATTAAATTAATATCTTCCATTTTATTTTTTAAAATATAAATTACAGAATCTATAGAAGAATGAAACATTCCATCAAATGGAGAACTAAATTTCTTTAAATTCATTTTTTTTAAAAAAATTTCAGTAAAACATCTCATTCCAACACTTAAAACACATTTATAAGAATTATCTTCAATATGCATAATAAAATATTAAATTATAGTATAATTTAATATTTTTATTTTTTCGTATTAACTTAAAAATATTTTTATTATTATATAAAATAGTATATGATTACTCCACATTTAACACAAACTACGTCACCACATCTTAGTAAAACTAATACTGGATTAGGTAATGCTCTTTTTCAAATTTTTAGTTCATATGGACTAAGTAAAACATATAATCACGATTTAAATTTAATAAATCTATTGAAATTATTAGTTGTTTTAAAAAAAATGGATTTAAATCATAATGAAACTATATATAGAAATCTCGCTAATAGTAATTTTATTAATTCTAATACGAATAATATAAATGTAAAACAAATTAGGGAACAAGGTAATTTACATAGTTCTTACGACGTTAATTTAATAAATAATATTAAAAATAATAATTCTAATACTAATTTTTATTTAATTGGATATTTACAATCGCACGTTTATTTTGACAAATATTATTCAGAAATTAATGAATTATTAAAACCAGATGAAAAGAGCATTTCAATTATTAAAATTAAATATTCGCATCTATTTAATAAAGAAAACATAAATATTTCTTGCCATATTAGAAATAATTGGGGGTGTAACATTAAATATGATGAAAATTTTTTATATTTTTTTGATTCATTGAAATTTATTTTCAAAAATATTAGTAATACTAATTGTATTAATATAAATATTTTTTCAGATGAAATACAAATTATTAAAAATAAAATAAAAAATATGAATATTGTTAATAAAATAAAGGAACAATTTACATTAAATATTAACTTTTTTTATTTTGAAAATAATTTAGATTATATTGACTTATGGTGTATGTCATTTTGTCATCATAATATATTAAGCAATTCAACACTTTCTTGGTGGGGTGCTTATTTAAATCAAAATTCAAATAAAATTGTTACTTATCCGGATGATATATTAAGATTAGTTGGAGGTACAATTTATAATGAAAAAAAACAATTAGAACGTAGAAAAGAACATTATAAAGAAAATTGGATTCCAATAAATACAACTAATGTAATTCATCAGTAAACATATCAACAATTAATTTATCTAAATCATATTCTCTTTTCCAACCTAATTTTGTTTCTGCCTTTGATGCATCTCCCAACAATAAATCAACTTCACAAGGTCTAAAATATTTTTCATCTATTGCTACCAATAATCTTTGTGTTCTTTTATCTATTCCCACTTCATTAATACCTTCTCCTTTCCATTCTATTTCAAACCCTTTCATATAAAAAGACCTTTCTATAAATTCTCTTACACTATATGTATGTCCTGTTGCTAAAACATAATCATCCGGTTTATCTTGCTGTAACATCAACCACATTCCATAAACATAATCTTTTGAATGTCCCCAATCTCTTTTACTATCTATATTTCCTAATGTCAAAATATAGTCATTTATATTTTCTTTTTCTTGTTCTACAATCTTCTTCACTCCATTTACTATTTTCATTGTAACAAAATTAGCCCCCCTTCTTGGACTTTCGTGGTTAAATAAAATTCCATTACACGTAAACATTCCATAACCTTCACGATAATTTTTTACTAAGAAATGACTATAAACTTTAGCACAAGCATATGGAGATTGCGGATTAAAAGGTGTTGTTTCTTTTTGTGGTGTTTCTAATACTGCACCATACATTTCACTTGTTCCAGCTTGATAAAATCTTATCTTATCTTGTATATCCGGTTTAAATGTTCTAATTGCTTCCAATAACTTTAATGTTCCTATTCCATCTATTAATGAAGTATATTCTGGTATTTCAAATGAAATCTGTACGTGACTTTGTGCTGCTAAATTATAAATCTCAAATACTTCAAAATTCTCATTATTATTAACAATAGTTGTTATATAATTTGTTAATGATGAACCATCAGACATATCACCATATTCTAAATTTACTTTTTTTCTTATATGTTCAATTCGTCCTGTTGTAAACATTAATGATGTACGCCTTACTATACCATATACTTTATATCCTTTTTCTAATAATAATTCTGATAAATAAGAACCATCTTGGCCTGTAATTCCAGTTATAAATGCTAATTTCATTATATTAAAACTATAATTTAATATTTAAATAGTAACTTATTATATTAATTAATGAAAATAATTGTTACCGGCGGAAATGGTATGATTGGAAACAACATTAAAGATATTATTTCTAATAATTCTTATTCTAATAATGAATTTATATTTATTAATAGAAGTTTAAACAATGAATTATCAGTTGATTTAACTAATCGCGAAGATGTATTATTATTTTTTGAAAAATTTAATTTTGATTATATTATTCATTTAGCAGCTGATGTTGGTGGTCTTTACAAAAATATAAATAATAATTCCTCTATGTTTTCAAATAATACAAGAATAAATGAAAATATACTTGAAGCATGTATTAAATATAAAATAAATAGAGGAATTTTTATATTATCATCATGTATTTTTCCTCATAATCCGTCTATGTTTCCAATGGATGAAAATATGATTCACGAATCACCACCTCATTATTCAAATGAGGGTTATGCTTATTCTAAAAGAATGATGCATATACAATGTAAAAATTTAAATAAAACATATAACACTCAATTTATTTGCCTTGTTCCTGTTAATTTATATGGTGCTTATGATAATTTTAATCCTGAAAATAGTCATTTATTACCCGGGTTAATGCATCGTTTTCATAATTCATTAGATAATAAAGATAAAAAATTTATTGCTTATGGTTCAGGCAAACCTTTGCGTCAAATGTTATATGCTACTGATTTTGCTAATATTATATGTGATATACTTATTAATAAATTAGAAATCAAAACAGATACATTAATATGTTGCAATGATTATGAATATAGCATTAAAGATATTGTTACAAAATTATCTAATGTTATGAATATTCAATTTGATAATATTGAATGGGACAATACAAAAAGTGATGGTTGTATGAAAAAATCTGTTTCGAATAAAAAATTTAAAGATTATTATCATAATTTTAATTTTACTCATTTAGATACTGGTTTAAAAAAAACGTATAATTGGTATAGAAACAATATTGATAAAATACGAAAATAAATTAATATATTATTTTATAAGTAAAACCTTTAGGTTGTTCATCTAGTTCATATGGTTCATCAAATTCTATTTCTTTTTTACTATGATTTTGTTTTCCGGCATACTCATTTATACGTTTATTCCATAAAGGGCATTCATATGCATAATACAACCAATTATAATTATATTTTTTATAGTTTATTACACTTTTACATCTATAAATATTGTTCTTTTAATATTTTATATGTTTCATTAACATTATTTATTTCATGACCTATTACGATATCTGAATTAATTATTTTATAATCATTTCCATTAAATTCATATTTATCACCAAAATATATTATTTTTTTATAATTACTTTTTAATGTATCTAATATTTGTATTTTATCATATTCGCAAGGATATATTGCTATTCCTACACTACCACCATATGTTAATGATACTTTATCATGTATATCTAATTCTTTTGATTTCTTTATTAATAAATTAAGTAATTCTTTCCTAATTTTTTCATTATTATTATGCTTAATAAAATATTTTCTTTCTTCATCAGTTGCTTGCATTCCTATACAAGATAAATAAATTATTCCGCACCTTAAATCTACAAAATGTCCAGTCAATAAATAATCTACATTACTTAAATATTGTAATGCTAATTTTATTAGAATATTTATTTTTTCATACAAATAATGGTTTCTTATATTTTTTTTATATACATTTTCTAATTTTAATTCTAATTTACTTTTATTTAAATTATAAACACAACCGCATTCTGTAAAATAATGATCAAAAAATATTTTATTATTCATTTGTTTTAAAATTTTTTCCAATTTACCACCACCACAAATTGCTATTTCATACTTTTCTTTTAAATAATTTAAAATAACTGAATGGTCATCTAAAATATCTTTTGACGACTCAACAAGTGTACCATCAACATCAAATATTATTATATCTTTATTCATTAATATAAAAAATAATATAATTTCTATATTGTTTTTTTACAAAAATAGTATATGTTCTGTAAATCCGTTAGGTTGTTCGTCTGGTTCATATTGATATTTCAAATGAAATTTATCAAATATTGAGTATCCAGTTTCATCATCTTCTTCATCAAATTCTATTTCTTTTTTGCTATGATTTTGTTTTCCGCCATACTCATTTATACGTTTATTCCATAAAGGACATTCATATGCATAATACAACCAATTATAATTATATTTTTTTAACATATCATTTTTAGTTTCATCTGTTAATTTTTCATTATATATTATTTTATATTTTCTATAATTTCTTATTATAAAACGTGGATTTTCTTTATTTAAATTATAATTATTCATCATTTTTGCTATTAATTCTTTTGATAAAACTTCTTTCTTTGTCTTTTTTCTTACTAACTCTTTTTTTTCATCTATTTTTATTAATGATTTTAAAACATCATATACTAATTTATGATGTTCATTTGTATAATTTTTTAAATGTTTGGACTTTTCTATTTTTATAATATTTGTTTTTTCTATTAAATCGTAAACATTTTCAGTTGTATATTTTTTACTATTAATCAAATTATAAGATAATATTATTATGTTTTGTAAATTTGCTTTATATAATGAATAAACAAATGTTTTTTCTTCTGGCTTACAATTATTTAACCAATCCGGTTTTTTTCCACGATATAGTGTTACTTTTTTTTCAGTTGTTCTTATATATTTCATATAGTTATGAATTATCACATTTGATTTTGAAAAATACAACTTTTCTGTTAACTTTAATAATAAATTATCTTTTGTTTTTAACTTCATAGATTTATAACTTTTTAACCATTTTTCATATGTTGTTTCAATAAATTCATTTATCTTATTATCATCATCTTCAATAAATACATAATCATAATATATTTCAAATAATATTTGAAATGTATTTTCCTCATAACCACTATAATACAACTCGCTACACCAAAATACAAACTCTTCATATGAACGTTTCTCTTGAAAAGAATTTTTTATACTACTTTTTATTCCATTTTTTGGATACAATAATCGTGTGAATACTAAATTGTTCATTATTATTTTTTCTTTTTCTTTTTATTAATATACTTTTTTCAATTTTTATTTAAATATTATATATAATTATTAATTATGTGTGGAATTATTGGATATATTAGTTTACAAAATATATGTAATTATATTCTATTAAATGGATTAAAACAACTTCAAAACAGGGGATACGATTCAGCTGGTATAAGTAGTATAGACCTATGTGGAAATATTATTACTACAAAATATGCTTCTAATGATTCGGAAGATTCCATTGAAAAACTTGAAAAAAATATTAGTGAACATCAAAATTTTATGGGTATAGGTCATACAAGATGGGCTACACACGGAGGAAAAACAGATAAAAATTCGCATCCACATTCTTGTGCAAATAATATGTTTAGTGTAGTTCATAATGGTATTATTGAAAATTATTCATCTATTAAAAAGAAATTAATGCAAAAAAATTATATTTTCAAATCTCAAACTGATACTGAAGTAATCTCCAATCTTCTTCTTTTTAATTATTTACTTGATAAAGAAAAATCTATTGAAGAAATTATCCAAATAACGTGTAAAGAATTGGAAGGAACATGGGGGCTTGTTATTATGTGTAATTTAACACCAAATAAATTATATACAACCCGCAAAGGTAGTCCAATAATTATTTCACACGATGAAAAAGAGGCATATATAGTTTCAGAACAATCGGCATTTTGTGGAAAAACTAAAGAATATTTTGTATTGAAAAACAATGATATTATTACTATTGAAATAAAAGATGGGGGAATTAATGTAAAATCATTTACTAATTTAAATAGTGAGCAAAGTCAAAAGAATAAAATTAATATTTTTAATAATGAACTTACTTATAAACCATATTTCTCCTGGATGGAAAAAGAAATTTATGAACAAACCGATTCTTCACTTAGAGCAATTAGTCTAGGTGGAAGATTATTATCTAATAGAATTGTTAAACTTGGTGGATTAGAAACTTGTAATGATACATTACAACACGTTGATAATATTATATTTTTAGGATGTGGAACATCATATCACGCTGGACTTTTAGGACTTAATTATTTTAAAAAAAATTGTAATTTTAATTCAATACAATGTATTGATGGTGCTGAATTTGAATTTTCAGACATAAACAACCATGGTAAAACTGCTCTTATTTTATTAAGCCAATCTGGTGAAACACGTGATTTATATAGATGTATTGAAATTGGAAAAAATAATAATTGTATTCTTATTGGTGTTATAAATGTGGTTGATTCTCAAATTGCGCGTAAAGTAAATTGTGGTGTATATTTAAATGCTGGTCGCGAAGTTTCAGTTGCATCTACAAAATCATTTACATCACAATGTATTATACTTTTATTAATGAGTATTTGGTTCTCACAATTACAACAAAAAAATTGCGACAATAATTTATTTGATAATCTTAGAAATTTTTCATATAATTTATCTAATTTTTTTCAAAATAAAATAGAAATGAATAAAATATCTCTGTGGGCTGAATATTTTTCAAAATGTAATAATTGTTTTTTAATTGGTAAAGGTGACTCAATACCTATTATTTATGAAGGTGCTTTAAAAATAAAGGAAATTACTTATATACACGCTGAGGCTTATAGTGCTAGTAGTTTAAAACATGGACCTCTTGCTTTAGTTTCTAATGATTTTCCTATTATTTTATATATACCTGATGATGTAAATGTATCAAAAATGATCAGTGCTTATGAAGAATTACACGCTCGTGGGGGTAAATTATTCTGTATTTCTAATTCCATACAATTTTTTGAATACATACGTGATAGACCAGAATATGATAGTTCCTATTTAATTTCTATCAGCATTGAAACTAATATAATTAATTTAATTATGAATATATGCACTCAACTTTTAGCACATAAAATAAGTCAAATCAAAAATATTAACCCTGATAAACCTAGAAATTTAGCTAAAGTTGTTACTGTTGAATAAATAAATAAATAAAAGTGCTTAAATGTAACATTTTCATTACATATATAGAATATGAAAATTGAAAATGAAATAAAACTTGATTTTGGAGATGTTCTTATTAGACCTAAACGTTCAACTATGTCTTCACGTTCAGAAGTTAACCTTGAACGAACAATGACATTTCCTAATAGTAATCAAACATGGACTGGTATTCCTATTATTGCTGCTAATATGGATACTGTTGGCACATATAATGTTTATAAAGTTCTTTCACAGCATAAAATGATTACAGCTTTTCATAAATTTTATACACCCGAAGATTTTAATTTAATGAGTGTTACAAAAGAGGGATTAGACCCTGATTATTTTATGATATCTACAGGAATAAGTGATAATGATTTTTTGAGATTGTCTTCTATTATTGAAACTCTAAAAAATGCTGCTAATAGCGTTGATGTAAAATTTATTTGTATTGATGTTGCTAATGGTTATATGAATAAATTATGTGATTTTTGCCTTAAAGTTAGAAATGCTTTTCCTGATAAAATTATTGTTGCTGGAAACGTGGTTTCGCGTGA
>Ga0209534_10002004_pt1 | contig 20720 bp, 15 predicted proteins | sample COG_07_FD_184751 | JGI IMG/M metagenome (GOLD analysis project Ga0209534, IMG submission 184751) | Pelagic Microbial community sample from North Sea - COGITO 998_met_07 (SPAdes) (version 2) | ecosystem: Environmental > Aquatic > Marine > Neritic zone/Coastal water | place: Helgoland, sampling...
CCGAGAACTGACGTTTCAAACTATAGTGGTTGCCACTGAGATCGCCCAAAGAGCCACTGACATCCGAGAACTGACTATTCAATGTATAAAAGTTTCCACTGAGATCGCCCAAAGATCCACTTACATCCGAGAACTGACGTTTCAAACTATAGTGGTTGCTACTGAGATCGCCCAAAGATCCACTTACATCAGAGAACTGACGTTTCAAACTATAGTGGTTGCCACTGAGATCGCCCAAAGAGCCACTTACATCCGAGAACTGACGTTTCAAACTATAGTGGTTGCCACTGAGATCGCCCAAAGAGCCACTTACATCCGAGAACTCACTTCTACTGATATTATTACCGACTAATGCAAATGTTTCACTTGCCCATTTTTTTGTTATTAAATTATTATCACTTGGAATATTGGATCCACTATAAATAGGTAGATCACTTGTAAAGGTGACAACTGAATTAAAGGAGACATCCCGTGATTCATTTGTAGTTAGCCCATCTATGGTACCACCGGAACCGCTACCACCACCACCATTAGTAGGAATTCCATCGATACGTTCATCCAATCGAGATACTTCTTCATATAAATTTTTGGATAAATCACCAACAGTACTCTTCAAAGCATATGTATTACTGGATAAATCACCAACAGTACTCTTCAAAGCATATGTATTACCCGACAAATCACCAACAGTATCGTTTAATGTAGATAAATTACCCGACAAATCACCTACAGTATCGTTTAATGTAGATAAATTACCCGATAACCCACCTACAGTACTCTTCAAAGCATATGTATTACCCGACAAATCACCAACAGTATCGTTTAATGTAGATAAATCATTTGTTAATCCACCAACAGTACTCTTCAAAGCATATGTATTACCCGACAAATCACCAACAGTATCGTTTAATGTAGATAAATCATTTGTTAATCCACCAACAGTACTCTTCAAAGCATATGTATTACCCGACAAATCACCTACAGTATCGTCTAATGTAGATAAATCGTTTGTTAACCCATCTACAGCATTGTTTAATGTAGATAGATTACTATTAACAATAGTATCTATTCTTGCATTTGTATTAGAGTTAACAGCAAGGATTTCCATATTAAGATCATTTAAAGAACTTTGAACATTGTTATTATTCAAGTAAATGGTATCAACCTTAAGAGTTTTTATTCCATCAATGTCTCCATCAACGACCCTGATATTGCCTCTGTGTACTGTATCACCAAGAATGGTATTGTCACCTTCAAAAAAATTATTATCTTTTAGTTTGGGTAATCTAGCATCGGATACTGTTTTATCAATAATATTAACATCCTCAATTAAAATATCACCTCGTACATTCATATTTCCATTTACATCTAATTTGTACACTGGATCACTCAATCCAATACCAACCAGTAAATTGTCAATGTAAATATTTTTAGTAACACTATTTTCCTTCCATAGAGGATCGTCTCCTTTTGGTCCTGGTGGACCTTCTGGTCCAGTGTATCCTGTATAACCAGTTGGACCAATTGGACCAGTATATCCAGTTGACCCCTGTGGACCGTCTGGTCCTGTAGGGCCTTCTGGTCCCGTTGGTCCATCTGGTCCATCCTCACCTTGATATCCTCTAGGTCCTTGGTCACCTTGATTACCTTGACTCCCATTTGTACCATTTTTACCATCTATACCAGCAGGACCAGTGTCTCCTTTAGGCCCGGTATGCCCAGTATCTCCAGTAAAACCAGTGTCTCCTTTTTCACCAGTGTAACCCGTGTACCCGGTTGGACCGATTGGACCGGTATCACCTTTTTCACCATCTGTGCCATTTAAACCAGGTGCTCCAGTATCTCCATTTGGCCCGGTATAACCGGTATATCCAGTTGGACCGATCGGACCAGTATCACCAGTATGACCAGTGTCTCCTTTTTCACCGGTGTAACCCGTGTACCCAGTGGGACCAGTTGGACCAGTAACACCAGTATGACCAATATCTCCATCTCTACCATCTAAACCAGCGGGACCAGTGTCTCCCGTAGGTCCGGTATATCCAGTGGCTCCAGTAAAACCAGTGTCTCCTTTTTCACCAGTATAACCCGTGTATCCAGTATAACCTGTGTATCCAGTTGGTCCGGTATCACCTTTGTCTCCATTTATACCGTCTATTCCATTTATACCATCTATACCAGCAGGACCAGTTTCTCCTTTCGGTCCAGTATGTCCAGTGTCACCAGTATGACCAGTTTCACCTTTAGGTCCTGTATAACCAGTATATCCAGTAGTACCAGTGTCTCCTTTTTCACCAGTATAACCCGTGTATCCAGTATAACCAGTTGGACCAATATCTCCGGTCGGTCCTATTTCACCAGTCGGCCCAGTTGGACCATTTATAACATAACCAAAATGAACATCTTCTACAGTGCATCCTACTTCGTATAAACTGGAATAGGTTTTCAAAGCATGCAAAGGAGATTCGTTTGTATAATCCTTGATTAGTTGATCATTTTGAAAAAATTGTACGATGTAATCACTAACCACAATAGTGAAAATATCATTGGGTGTATAGGAATAACTGGTTGTGTCATTATTAATGAAATATTGTGTAGTGGAGAGAAAGTTGATACGGTGGAGCTTTTCTAATGTAGAAGACTTCACTAAACCCATTTCGGATGAGACTGGTTGTTTTGGTGGTGGAAAAGTTAATGTACAAGAAGCATACAATTGTTTGGAATAAACTGTAGAAAGAGTTCCAGCACCAGAAATTTTCTTAATAACATTAGATCCCTCTACTGATATGTTTTCATCATCGGGTTGTTCAAAATAAAATAACCCGGGGCCTACTTGACCTTGTACACCAGTTGGACCGATTGGTCCAGATGGGCCCGTTGGACCTTGTGGTCCTTCTGGTCCAGTTATTTGGCCTACGCTTGTATAAATTGGATCAGTGTTGACAGATCCAGGCATTGGTATGCCAGTACAAATATAGAAAAAACCACTTTGCTCACCACTGCTAATAATATAACCATCGCCTATTTGTACATTTATTTTTGGTAAATCGTCTACAGTTTCAACTGCTCCTTTGATAAAAATGGTACCAGGGTCAACTCCTCCGACTTTTGTTCCTGTAGGTAGAGTTAGTTTTCCACCAGCAGATGAAATAGGAATACCACCGACGTATATTGTATTGGCATCTGTGAATAGCTCTTTTGTATAGATCTTTCCGAATTTTTTTTCCGCGCTACCTAAGTTTATGGTATCGTCATTTGGTATAATGGATTGGGTTACAGGACCTCCCAGATCACCTGGCTCTCCTTTTGGTCCCTGTGGACCAGGAATGCTTGTAATACGGATTTCATAATCTTCGTATTCATCCGAGCAATCATTGCCGTGAGGAACAACAGGTTGTAGGTTGCCTAAACTACAATCACTAACAACATAATTATCGTTGCATTTTATTTTCACTACCGGATGACTTTTACTTTCTCGTTTCCCCGAAAAAGAAAAGATATTCTTAAAATGTTGAGACATAATGATTGTATCTTATAAACATTATGTAGAAAATTACCTATGAGAGAAAACCAATTTTTTCACATTAAACTTATTGAAATGTAGATACATTCGATAAAATGTGACCACTTGCATCTAAATATAAATAAGTGAATTGCTGTAAAATAAAATCACTGGATGATCTCTCTACTACTTGACTGCGTACATCGTCAGTAGAAGATGGGAACTTTGGTGTTATTGTCACACTATTACTTCCACCTACTTCATTCAGTGTAATTGAATTGGCAAATGTATTTTCACTGGAAGCACCTTTCATTAAAGCACTCATTACATATGTATTGCTTACATCTGTCAAATTAGGGAAGTTATTTACTGTTAAAGTAATGTTTTGTGTAGTATTATGGCCAGATAAATAATGGGTACCACCATTTGAATAATTTATTGTGTAATGGTTACTTCCATCTGGTGCTGGTGCTTGTCGTAAACCTTCCGATATTGTAGTAAACTGGCTATTTCCTGATGCTCTAAAGTTCCCGGATATATCTAATGTTCTGGTTGGTGTGGTTTTACCTATTGCCACACCATCTCCTACTTCTGGTAAATAGTAAATGTTAGTACTTAATGTATCTGCTTTCCAAAACGAAGGCCCCGTGTACCCGGTGTAACCTGTACTACCGGTATATCCAGTCCATCCTGTTACTCCGGTATAACCAGTATAACCAGTGTATCCTGTACTACCGGTATATCCAGTCCATCCTGTTACTCCAGTATAACCCGTATAACCTGTATAACCTGTATAACCAGTTGATCCTGTGTAACCTGTGTAACCTGTGTAACCTGTATAACCAGTTGATCCTGTGTAACCTGTGTAACCTGTGTAACCTGTATAACCAGTTGATCCTGTATAACCTGTGTAACCGGTGTAACCTGTGTATCCAGTGTAACCAGTGTATCCAGTGTAACCTGTGTAACCAGTGTATCCAGTGTAACCAGTGTAACCGGTGTAACCCGTGTATCCAGTGTAACCGGTGTAACCGGTGTATCCGGTGTAACCTGTGTAACCAGTGTATCCTGTGTATCCTGTATAACCAGTATATCCAGTGTAACCCGTGTATCCTGTATAACCGGTGTATCCAGTATAACCTGTGTATCCAGTGTAACCGGTGTATCCCGTGTATCCTGTATAACCGGTGTAACCGGTGTATCCAGTGTAACCGGTATATCCAGTGTAACCGGTGTATCCAGTGTAACCTGTGTAACCGGTGTATCCAGTGTATCCAGTGTATCCTGTGTAACCGGTGTATCCAGTGTATCCTGTGTATCCAGTGTAACCGGTATATCCAGTGTAACCGGTGTATCCAGTGTAACCTGTGTAACCCGTGTAACCTGTGTATCCAGTGTATCCAGTGTAACCGGTGTATCCAGTGTATCCAGTGTATCCAGTGTAACCGGTGTATCCAGTGTATCCAGTCCATCCTGTTACTCCAGTATAACCGGTATAACCGGTATAACCTGTGTATCCAGTGTATCCAGTGACACCAGTGTAACCAGTGTAACCAGTGTATCCAGTGTATCCTGTATAACCAGTGTATCCAGTGACACCAGTGTAACCAGTGTAACCAGTGTATCCAGTGTATCCTGTATAACCAGTGTATCCAGTGTATCCAGTATAACCTGTGTATCCAGTGTATCCAGTATAACCTGTGTATCCAGTGTAACCGGTGTAACCTGTATATCCAGTGTAACCGGTATAACCCGTGTAACCGGTGTAACCAGTGTATCCGGTGACACCAGTGTAACCTGTGTAACCAGTGTAACCAGTATAACCTGTATATCCAGTGTATCCAGTATATCCAGTATAACCTGTGTATCCTGTACTACCGGTATATCCAGTCCATCCTGTTACTCCAGTATAACCGGTGTAACCTGTATATCCTGTATAACCGGTGTAACCTGTATAACCTGTATGACCCGTGTACCCGGTGTAACCTGTGTATCCTGTGTATCCTGTATAACCGGTGTAACCTGTATAACCCGTGTAACCGGTGTATCCTGTATATCCTGTGTATCCTGTATAACCGGTGTAACCTGTATAACCCGTGTAACCGGTGTAACCTGTGTATCCAGTGTATCCAGTGTAACCTGTGTATCCAGTGTAACCAGTGTAACCAGTGTAACCCGTGTATCCAGTGTAACCCGTGTATCCAGTGTAACCTGTGTAACCAGTGTATCCAGTGTATCCAGTGTAACCGGTGTAACCTGTGTAACCAGTGTATCCAGTGTAACCAGTGTAACCGGTGTAACCCGTGTATCCAGTGTAACCGGTGTAACCCGTGTATCCAGTGTAACCGGTGTAACCGGTGTATCCTGTGTATCCTGTATAACCAGTATATCCAGTGTAACCCGTGTATCCTGTATGACCGGTGTAACCAGTGTAACCAGTGTAACCTGTGTATCCAGTGTAACCGGTATATCCTGTATAACCGGTGTAACCGGTGTATCCAGTGTATCCTGTGTATCCAGTGTATCCTGTTTGGCCTGTGTAACCAGTATAACCGGTGTATCCTGTATAACCGGTGTATCCTGTATATCCAGTGTATCCGGTTTTACCTGTATAACCAGTATAACCAGTGTAACCTGTATAACCGGTGTATCCAGTGGGGCCAGTGTAACCGGTATCTCCAGTAATCCCCGTGATTGGGCCGGGAGGACCAACTGAACCAGGTGGACCAACCGGTCCAACCATACCAGTATAACCAGTTGGACCCATTATACCTTGAAAACCTTGAATACCCCGATCACCTTTTGTACCAGTATCACCAATTTGACCCTGAATACCTGGTATACCCTGAATACCTTGTATACCTTGTTCACCCTTTGGACCAGTTGGACCTTCTGGGCCAGCAATACGACCAATATCAGTAAACTGAATGCCATCCCAGACAAACAAATGATTGGTGACCATATATGCATCTCCTTTTAACGGATTCGTAATAGAGGCAAAAATAGCTGGTATATCGTATACTTTCATGTATAATGCCTCCACGTCAGGTTCAAAAAATCCATCGTCATACAAAATAGCATAATTGCCATTACTTAATACACTTTTCACTAAACCAGAATAATAAATAACATTATTACGTGAGTTTGATTGAATAAAAGTATCCACTCCTATAGTATTTCCATCCTCTAAATACTCCTGTAGAGGAAATGTAACCGGAGCTAATGATCCTAATACTTTGATACTTCCTGGATTGATTCCACCTACAGTAGAACCCGTAGGTAGACTAACAGAACCATTGACTGCTTTAATATGTGCATCTCCTACAAATACTGAATTGGATGCAGTAAAAATGGATTTACAATGAACTTCATTGAATTCTAAACCTACTTGGCCAATATTCACTACATGTTTTTCATAAGGAATAATGTTTTGGAAAACAGTGCCACCGAATGTACCGGTTGGACCTTCTGGACCTTCTGGACCTGTTGGACCTTCTGGACCTTGTAGACCTTGTAGACCTTGTTGACCAGTTGGACCTTGTTCACCAGTTGAGCCTTGTTCTCCAGTTGGACCTCGTTTTCTTCTTTGGTGGTGGTGGTGATGATCATTGCAATGAGAATGAGAATGACAATGGTTACACCCACAAGTCGTCTCACATGCATTAGAACAACCACAATCGACTCGTCTTACCTGGACATTGTTACAATTTCCATCATATACTAAAGATACTTGTCTATGTGACATTTAAAATATATAATGATGTCATAAAATGTTTTGTCGCTAAATTTCCAATAGAAAATTGTATTCCTATAGTAAATATGAGTGAATTGGACTTGGATAATAGTCATTATGACATTGATGATTTAGAACGTTTTTTTAAATTAAACAAACCATATGATGCCAATACAGTGATCAAACGAGAACATGATCTTCGCACTTTATTATTGTCATCTGGACATATTGACAAATTTTTCAAACGAGACTTGATTGCATTTTTAGATGAAGGTAAAAATCGATTATTGGAGACAATTCAACCACCCAAACCACATACAACAATTCATACTTTAGAGAAAAAACCTGTACCGGATCATTTTCCTATTCCTACTGTTCCATATCCTAGTCGGGAAGAAAACATAATTTTGCCTAAAGCAACGCAATTTGTTTACACCCAAGAAAGTGAACATTTTCCGGGTACTCTAAATCCACTTGATAGACGTACTATACAAAAGTGTTTATCGGTTGATTCTCGTTTTCGTCCACCAATGTCAGTACATAGTGATTTTACTTTCACTTTACCGAGTAAAATAAACAAAGTTCTATCCATGGAATGTTCTGCTTTTGAAATGGATACACACGGTTTGTACAATATATCTGCGCCTTTGCAAAATAATTATATTTATATTGCTATTAAAGCAGTGGATCGAGAATACAACCGTGTATTTGTGGTACCGGATGGAAATTACACCGTAGAACAACTATTGGAAACATTGAACCGAATGTTAAGCGACCAATCCGAGACACCCTTTCTATTGTTACAATGGAAGCTCGATCCTTATGGTTCTCGTAAATGTATACTTATGGTATGCGAAGATCACGACTATTATACCCAACGCATTTCATCTATTGTTCTCGATTTCACTTTAGATAAAAATGGAAATGATGATCCTAAAAGTGATACTTTTTCTAAAATGGGATATTTGCTTGGGTTTACAAGAAAAGTATATGTCGATAGTACACAATACATGAGTGATGTTCCTGTACGGATGTATGCTTCGATTCCGTACTTCTATTTAGTAGTGGATGATTTCCAAAATCGTTCATCTGCTTCATTTCCTCCTGCTTTCTCTCAAATGACCATGAACCCATCTATTTTAGCACGTTTAACAAGAAAAGAAAATGGCGAAATACAAATTGTCTCCAATACACGTAATTATTTTGGTCCGATCGATTTAGCTCGTATGCATATACAATTGGTCGATGTGTACGGTAATTATTTACGAATGGATTCCAATTATTCGTTTTGTTTGGTATTGCATACTGTTTATGATTTGTAAGTAAGTGAATTATTATACATAGTATGGTTATACAGTAGCAGCAGCCACCCCAGCAGTAATGGATACACCTTCTACAAGTGACTATATTGAAATCAAAAAACGGAAAGCGATTGCTGTACAAGATATGAGCAAAAGCAGTTCTGATCATACTACTTGGAAACAATACGCTACTTTGAAAAACACTGATACTTATACATCAGACTTACGGAGAGAACCAAATCAACGGTTTCAAATAAAGCTTCCTATTGAAAAATAATATGTTGAAAAAACAATTTGTTTATAATCCTATTTTTTATAATAAGATTATTGTAAATATAATAAAAAATGGCTACTCTTGTTACAGCTTTTATGACAAATGTTAATCAAATCAAATTTAGATCTTATGAAAAATATATTGAGCTGGGTAAAAAGCTTCTGAAACAACCCATACCTACAGTATGCTTTTTAGAAAAGGCTATATATTGTGACTTTTTTGAAAAAGAAAAACGCTTATACCCGGAAACGCATTTTGTCTTTTTTGAAAAACAAGACAATTACTTGTCGCATTTTGAACCACATTTAACCAATTATTTTGTACATACCGACAATCCTGAAAAAGATACACCGGGATATATGTTTGTACAGTGTCATAAAACAGAATGGGTAAAACGAGCCATTGAAATTGATCCCTTTTCTACTACTGATTTCATTTGGGTTGATTTTGGCATTTATCATATGTTAGGAAATAATGATCTTGAAATATCGTTAAAATTAGACGAGATTTCCCGAAAACAGTATTGTGGTGTACGTATAGCAAGTTGTATCAATTCCGTTGAACCAAACCAAGGTGATATTTATCACATTATATCTTGGTTTTTCGCTGGTTCCATATTTGGTGGCAATAAATATAAATTGCTCACTTTTGCCGATTTAATGAAACAATTTTGTATAGAACTTATGACACATAAAAAGCACATCATGTGGGAAATTAATATATGGTATTTACTGTACAAAGAGCACAAAGAATTATTTTTGCCATATATGTGCAATCACGATTTAAGCATAATTGCGCATTATTAAAACATTATCTAATAAATTAGTATATTATTAATGACTACTCGTAATTGGAGGCTTAAGGAAAGGAAAATCAAATGTCCCGCTTCCACTCTATGTATTGATAAATATGTACCATCTACAAAAGTGGTGAAAGTTTTCACCGAAAATACTGTATGGAATTCTCCAAAACGCCCTGGTATTGCACTTTATGTTGTAGTGGGTGGAGGAGGAGGCGGTGGTGGGTCGTTCGATACAGGTGCTGGTGGAGGAGGCGGTGGTGGATTTGTTTCTATTGGTCAAACCCATTTTGGTTCAGATAATCAGTATAATATTATTGTAGGTGCTGGTGGTGCCGGTGGTGGTGGTACGACTAGTCGTTCAAATGCGGAATATGATGGACAAGATGGTGGATTCTCTCGATTTATTAATGTTATTGCTCCGGGTGGAAAAGGAGGATTAAGCAGTAGAAATACGAATGGAGATCCCGGGGGAGGTGGAATAAAAGCAAGTAATGCAACTCGCGATATTGTACCTCCAAGTGGTGGACACGGTAGTGGTGTTAGTATTGGTGATAATGTCCGGTCTACTACAGGTGGTGGTGGAGGGGGTGGAAATAGTACGGACGGAGGCCGACCATATGGTGGCATTGGTCTTTCCCATGGATTAAGCGGATCTAATCTAGTGTATGGTACGGGTGGAAATGGAGGTGAACTTGACAAAGGAACTTCAGGAAGAAATGCAGATGCGAATACGGGTAATGGAGGGGACGGATCGTCGTCAGGAATTATTGATGGGCAAACCGGTGGAAAAGGTGGGTCCGGTATTGTTATAATTGAATACTATATTTAAGAAGAAATACAATGACTATATAAAATTGAAACCATATAAACAGTTAGTTATATAGTTTCTACAGTAAAACACACACGGTTAAAAAACCAAACTAAAAATAAAAAGGCAATGCCAATTGAACCGAGTGAAGAACAACGTAAGGTAATCGATACTTTATGTGCCAATACGAATCCAGTTGTAGATTCTTGCGCTGGTTCCGGTAAAACAACTACGATTGCGTTTTGCGCAGAATCATTGAAAGATCTACACTTTTGTTTGTTAACTTTTAATAAATCTCTCAAAGATGAAGTCAGTGAATCATTTCGAGAACGTGGAATTGGTAATGTAGAGGTGTATACTTATCATGGGCTTGCTGTCAAATTCTACGATAATAATTGCAATAACGACATTGGTATACGTAAAGTATTGCGGAATAATACTGAGCCTAGAAAAACTGTAGACTATGATGTAATGGTATTGGATGAAGTTCAAGATATGACGAAATTATATTTTAATTTCATTTGGAAATTTTTATTGGATATGAATAAACCAGTGTTGTTAATGTTATTAGGGGATGAAAAGCAATCCATTTATGAATTCAAAGGCGCTGATTCTCGATTTCTAACAATGGCAAATCAATGCTGGAATGACTTTCCTCTTTTGAAAAGTGGCGAATTCGTTCACTGTGAATTACATACTTCCTACAGAATCACCAATGAAATGAGCCATTTTATCAATGAAGGTATGTTGGGAACAATGCGAATCAAGGCATGTAAACCAGGTCCAAAAGTAACCTATGTCAAACGCAAAAGTCACCAAATTCCACTTTTTGTACAGTCAAAAATAGAACAATTGATGTTGAATGATAAGTCGCATTATGGAGAAATTATGATTTTATATCCAGCATCCACTTATTTCATTGCAAAAGACATTGAAAACCGGCTTGTTGAAATGGGAATGCCATGTTATTTTCCGTCTCAAGACAATGAACAACTGAATTCCAAATTAATACAAAACAAAATTGCCTTTTCTTCTTATCATGGATCCAAAGGGAGACAACGACCCCATATTTTCCTACTGGGTTATGACAATACGTACTTTCAATACTATTCGGGAAAAAATAAAGATCCAAATGTATGTCCCAATGAATTATACGTTGCCGCTTCACGGGGTATTTCTACACTCTATGTATTCCATAACGAAAGTAAAAATATGGTCCCTTTTATGAAATTGTCTCAAAATGAAATGAAATGGAAGTCTTATATGAATTTCCAAGGTATACCCACTGCCGCGAATTTCCATCCTATAGTGATTCAAGAACAACCCGATAAAAAAACCAAACGTGATGTCACCGCATTTACTCGATTTATTAGTGAAGATACACTGGATAAAATATCGCCTATTATAGATGAAATATTTCAAGTAGTTACTGAATCGTGTGATGACGATTTATTGGAAATCCCTTGTTTACACGAAACGTACAATACAAATGTAGAAGATGTGAGTGATCTGAATGGAACCATTTTACCTATTGTTTTTAATGATCGATTGAGAGAAGAACAGGGATTGCAAAAAACCCCGATTTTACAAATGATGATTAAAAATAACTTGTGTGAATATTTTGACGATAATAGTAACGATACCAGTAATAATAAAAGCAGGGAAAAGACGTCTAATTTCTTATTAGAAAGAGCCAATTTAATGCCATCCGAATGTGAATCCATATCCCATTACTTATATTTGAGCTGTTTGTACAGTGCTACCTGTACAAAAACATTCAGTCGATTGAGACAAATACCATTGGATGATTACACTTGGTTGGATGATGACACTGTAGAAAAATGTATCGATCGTTTGAGAAACACAATTGGTACTGATCGTTCTACTATATGGCAACCTGAGTATACTATTATTCGCGGTGATAGTGACGATGATCATATGCTCATTGACAAACTTTTGAGTCCATACACGCCAATACCGTACCGATTTGCCGGAAGGGCCGATTATATGACGGATGACAGCATATGGGAATTGAAATGTACAAATCAGCTTACTATAGAACATAAACTTCAAGTGATTTTATATGCTTGGTTGTATTTGCATAAAGGGTACGGTGTGCCGAAAAAAAAAGAGAAGGAGTTTCATTTGTTCAACTACAAAACAAACGAACACCTTCGTCTTTGTGCTACCCGTGAGCAAATGACTTCTATAGTGGTTGAAATCATCAAAGGAAAAGAAGAATTGGAAAAATTATCGGATGAAGATTTTCTTAATCATTTACATAAACCTATTTAATTATTCTAGTATGACATATTTCAATTATGACGATGTCGTCTTTTTGTCGGTACTTTTCGATATCGATAACATCCATCGGTTAGTTTTACTTTATTGGATTTCCAAGCACGACTTGCTTCGTCAAAATCAATATTGACTTCGTACATTGGTTTTACGGGTTGGCAAAATAGTCGATTGAATCTCTCTACAATACGCTTTAATGTAAAGTATCTATTATTGGCAATGTCAATCATGTCACAGGCAATAGTACCGGTAGCCCCATTATAGGGTAATGGGTCTACCCATTTTTTGATTTCAAATAATAAGGATTTCAATAAGTTTTTGGTTTCAAACGACAAATGCTTATGATTGATCACTTTTTGTTCCAAGAATAACAAGTGCACTTTGATTGCTGCTGCTCTTGCCTTTGCTTTACGTAACGATTCTGGGGTTTCTGATTTTATGCCAGTATAAGGTGGTGATTTCAAGATATTGGTTATACAATATATATCATGATCACTGTACGAAATGGTTGGCTCTGGTTGCGGAAGGGTTGACGGTGGTGGTAATTTCACTAACGCTTCCGCTTCTTCCAACTCATCGAACTCCGTTTTGATATCATCATCTGTATCTTCTTGTACAGTAACTGACTCGATTGTAGTAGAATCGTCGTTTTGGAAAAATGCCCGTTTAATTGGATCATTATCGTACTGCTTTGATTTTGTTTCCGATTTCTCTGGTGTAGTAGGAGTTAGTGATGATGTTTTACGTGGCTTCTTTGGTGCATCAGGGCATTTGAGAACCAGTTTGACGGGAGTAACAGCCTTTGTACGGTGTTTTCTCGGTGTACTTGATAATACTTCATATTTATAGTTACGGCTGGCACCGGATCGATTCTTGATTACGTATGAGCGTGTTGTTACCATCTTGTATTGTTTTTTGTTATTTGTTTATTCGGGTCGGTAAGAAATTTTCTATTCGATTGGGTTGTTTAGCAATGCTTTATTGTAGAATAGAAAGTGTATTGCATGAAAGTATTCAATTTTTACATCACTGGGTAAAAAAGTGTTCATGAAAAAAAGTGTCGCAGATTTTTTACAGTGATGAGGGATTATAGTGAGCCCGTGTCTATGAGGTCGTACATTGGGGTTTGGAAGTATTACGATTCGGGTTTGTCCGGATAAAAAATAGCACAGAGAAGTCTGATTGTTAGAGATGAGCAATTTATGAGGGGTTAATCAAAAGTGTACCTTATTTTTGTCCGGATAAAAAAGTGTCGAGCAAAAATGATTTCTTTTTTTATGAGATACTATAGAGAGATGATGTATGTGAGCGTATACCGTGTAAAACTTATTGATAAATCATTGAAATGGTATTGGATATGGATTGATATTGATATGGATTGATAAATTAATTGCATTGGTAACACTTTTTTTTTCTATTCATACTTTTCTCTCAAAATCATTTTTGTACAATCGAAATCATTTTCAATAAACAACAACAATCTTCACAATCATGTCTCTTGCAATCGAATACCCAAATGGCGATATTTATGAAGGTGCTGTAGTAGCACAGGGAATCGGTAAGATGACCTACACCAATGGTGATGTCTACCAAGGAAATTTTGAAAACGGTGTCAGAACTGGTTCTGGTACATACACGTATTCTTCAGGAGATAAATACGAAGGATCGTGGAAAGACAACAAAAGACAAGGAGAAGGAATTTTCCACTTTGCCGACGGTGGTCATTATAATGGTGAATATCATGAGAATCAACGTCACGGACGTGGCGAGCTCCAGTATTCAAATGGCGATCGCTATAAAGGTCTATGGGAAAATGGAGAGAGGAATGGTCTTGGTGTAATGACTGTAGAGTCACAGCACGAATATAACGGAGAGTTCAAAAATGGACATTATCACGGAAGTGGAACCCTTGTGAACTTTGAAGATGGCTCTACTTTCGTTGGCTTCTTTCAAGAAGGGAAAAAGCATGGAAAATCGGTCCTCACCTTAAAAAATGCTGAAGCCGTCATCCAAGGATATTGGATCCAAGACATTTTAATTACTGGCACCATTCTGTATAAGAATGGAGACAAATATAATGGGGAACTCAGAAAACTGAAAAAACACGGTAGAGGAAAGATGACTTATGCAGATGGATCCGTGTATATTGGTGAGTGGAAAGAAGATATAAGAAAAGGAAAAGGGAAACTGCATCCCAACAGCAAACATTTGGTACCGATGGAGGGAACATGGAATGACAATAAATGTACCTCTACAGTTACCTGTGATATAGTCTTTGATTTTAATACAAGTGACTATGATTTCGTATTGAAAGGGCGAAATGGAAAGAGAGTATCCAGCTCTCAATTGGGATCGAGTCAGAAAAAAAGAGCAATGGAAAAAATAACTTGTGTTTTGAGAGAAAATACTGTAGAAGAAGATGGTGAAAAGGAAAACAACACAAAGGAAAAGAATACCAAGCCACTTGACAAAAAAGGCAAGTTTACAGGAGCTGTAAGCAGTGCCTTAAATAATAATACAACCGATCAATTTGGTAATACAATGACTATTTAATCATTTAATCATTTAATCATTTAATCATTTAATCATTTAATAATGTGATGTACGTGGTGAAAATATATGCTCTGGTACAGTATGTATCGGTGAAATACGATTTCGTTTTCGGAAAACTATTTTTTTCACTAAATAAGATAATAATATCCATGGATTTCCATCCGAATTGTTATTGGTTTTAACTGGTGAAGATGGTACACAAATAGTATGACGAGGATCATCATCTGGATTAATTATAGAATAATATAGTTCTTCACTTGAAAAACGAACCCGATTACCATGGACAATTGGATTAATCGTTCTTCCTATTTGTTGTATCATACTTTCTTTGAGGAATGTAAATAGATTTTTTTCTACTTTATGGAGACAAATAGATTTAGTTTCATTCAATTTTTTCCTGAAAAAATAAAAATACACTCTCTTTGTACTTTTATTTTATAATTTCATTGTTTATTTTTTTCCACGTGACTTTTTTCCGCGAGTTTTTCCGCCAGATTTACCCTTACCTTTACCTTTGCCCTTACTCTTTCTTTTGCCTTTACTCTTATTGTTACTACTTGGAGTTTTCTGTTTACGAGTTACTTCCGTAACAACTTTGGTTACGGACTCAGCGGCAGTAGAAACGCCCTTTTTCATGCTTTCATAGACAGGCCCAGCGTCTTTCATTGCGTCCTTTAGACTGTATGCAGGATTCGTTTTTTTGCCGGAAGCCAATTGCTTTTTTACAACATCGATCCACTTGGGTGCTGCCATAATGATTCTATAGTATTAAAGGAGAGATATATTTTCCGGCTAAATGTAAAATCCTTTAATTAAGAGTCCTTGTAAAATTGACGAATCAACATCCCTAATGAAAGACATCTACAAACACACTATTTTACTACAATCATGGCACGAACAAAACAAACCGCACATGCTAACTCTGCTTATGCTAAAAAGAGTCCTTTTAGGATGATTTTGAAGGGAGCATTTCAGTCGAAACTTGCCGGAGCAAGAAAACCCGTTCGGTTTAAACCGGGTACAGTTGCTCTACGTCAAATCCGTAAATTACAGCGCACTTGTGACTTACTGTTTCCTTTGCAACCCTTTCAACGATTAGTCCGTGAAATTGCGCTAAGTTTCAAGTCGGATTTACGCTTTGAACGCGAGGCACTTTTAGCCATTCAAGAAGCAGCTGAAGCCCATATTATTGGAATGTTTCAACATACACAAAATTTGGCAATTCATAGTGGACGGAAAACTATACAAGATAAGGATTTATCTTTAGCACTCCATATACGGGAAAATGAGACAACCCCACATATTCCACCTAACCGCCTTGTACGGGTGATGCCAAGATTCAACAATACACCACCTATAGAAACCAGTACACAAGTACAAATATCACCTCATAATGGGACCGCATTGGAGCATTTGGCATCAGCCGTGGAAACATTGGAAGGAAATACTGTAGAACAATCATCCCAACATGCGCAACACTTTAATGATTCACCCATATTTTAACTTTTAATTAGACAATCTTTTTTCTACAGTGTTTCTATAAATGAATCATTCACATCAAGATCAATGTATAAAATCGACTGGCCCATCTCATTGCAGTACTGAATTAGATGCTTGTATAGAGAGAGCATTTCAAGAGTACCCAAATAAACAAGATATACAAGGGTTTTTTCCATTTGTACGACAATACCATCCATCTATTAGTCGGAAACGAGTCACTGATTATATTCGGAAAAAACGAATATAAATAGAATGATGGAGAGAACTGTAGAATATATATTATTCTATGAAGCCATGGTTGGTAACGAGTAGCGAGGGAACCTAAAGGTTCCCTCATACTCCCTCCGTTCCACGTTATGCTTTTTGTACAGGATAAATAAAAAGCATAAGTTTACTCCATTGTGATCAGATAAATCGCGAGCGAAGCGAGCCTATTTAGAGTTTAAATATTTGAGATAAAATCATAGAAATACTTTAGGCCTTTATAGTTATACACCAATAATATGTCTTCTTCTAATAAATGCCATTTATGTAATCAAAATTTCAAATCAAATTACCTGTACAAGAAACATTTGGAGAGTAAAAAACACAAAAATAAAGTTAATACGATTTCATCCATGGATGATGAAATTATAAAAATTATTACAAATGAACTTTTGAGAGAAACTATAGAAGAAATAGAATCTTTACCTGAATTATCCAAAAATAGTCAATTTGAATTTACTGTTCCTGAGTGTTATCATGGTGGTCGGGTACAAACAGTCCCTATACTTTTTTTATACGCTCTCTACAATCGATTATATGAGGCTGAACATTGTAATGCTGATTTGAGAGATGCTTTGAAACAAGATTCCAAAGAAGTAAGATACATTGATTCCATTAAGAATGAAATTAATATAAATGTAACATTTAATGGCTCGGGAAATCGTCTTGGACAAAAAGATTTTGATCACTGTTTAACTATCATACCAGACCTGATTGCTCAAAATGGGGGAATTACACCAAATGGACCGGGTAAACATACTCTAGATATTAGTCACGATGTAGAATATACAGGCGAGGATTAGATGAGGAGGGGATACAATGGTACACCCATATGTACATCCAAATGAATTGTAAAAACTATAATAGTTTATATATGATGAAAAAATACTCCCTCCTCCTCATATTTCTTATATTATTTATCAGTATTTGTACTTCTTTAGCAATTTTATCAGTATTTGTATTTTTTTTATCATATATATAATATATAATGAGTGAATATCATTGTGACATATGCGATAAAACACTTTCCAACAAATATTGGTACAACAAGCACTTAAAAACCGATCTACATAAATATAAAGCAGACCCATGTTTGAAAAAAGAGTACCCTTGTATATGCGGGAAAAAATACTCTTGTATACAGTCTAGACATTCACACCGTAGTAAGTGTAAATTATATACAGAATCTTTACAAAATAGTGTTTCTACAGTAAATAATAATGATATTGTGGTAGAACTACAAGCAAAAGTAGTTGAATTGGAAAAGCAATTGCTTGAGAAAAATAATAAGATGACCGAACTGGAAAAAGAATTAATAAAGAAAAATGCCGAAATTGAAGTATATAAAAGTTTATCTATGGTTAATCACACTACCAATACAAATTCTCATAATACCAACAATATTGATCACTTTGAAAATAACAATAATATTCAAATTAAATTGAATACATTTGGTAAAGAAAATTTGGATTACTTAAATAATAGTACAGTTATACCATGCATTAATGAGGTTTTTAATTCTGTAGTAGCATTAAATGAACTAATTTATTTTAGCCCCGAACATCCTGAAAATCATAATATTCAAATACCAAATAAAAAAGATAAATATGTAAAGGTGGTTGGACAAAATAAAAATTGGATTTATTTATTACGCTCGTATGCTATTAACAAAATGAAGTACAAATCAATACAGTTACTTGAGAAATTCTTTTATAAAAACATTGAAAAGTTTACAGCAGGTAAGCAAAAAAAATTTGATAATTTTCTTGAAAAGTTTCATACAAATGATCCCACTACACATAAAAATATAGTAAAAGACATTGAAGTCCTTATTTTGAATCAAGGACAAATGTTATAATTGAATATCAAATAGATTTTCTACCCGAAAAAATATCTCCCCCCCCCCACTTTTTTAGTACATACTGGAATATTCTATAAGGGTTGACCCAAACTGAACACTATATTCAAAAAATAAAATAGCACGAATATCAGTAACAAAATGATAATATTCCATATATTTCTATTTTGTAAATAACTAAGACCCCCTCGGTACAATACAACCATTTTCTACAGTATATCTACATAGGAGGCTCGCTACGCTCGCCCGTACGTGGAACCGATTGGTCGACTAAAGTCGACCTTTCACCGAGCATTGCGAGGTGAACTGATTACCATAATACCAGAGTATCTAATATGCTTTTTATATTTATCATGTATAAAAAGCATAACGTGGAACAAAGGGAATCTGTATGTTCTCCCAAAGCATCGCGTGGAACGGAGGGAGTATGAGGGAACCTTTAGGTTCCCTCACCCTCATTTCTTTTTCACTTCTTTTACCAATTCAGGATTCAATACTTTACGATACATAGTATAACCACCTGATATAATGAGCAGTAGAGACAATACTACATAAGTACTAGTCTCCGTCAAATATTCGTAATATTGTACCAATGAACCAATGAAAATACCAATTAAAGAACCGACTAAAGCAATCATAGTGGCTTCGTATTCAAAATGACCTTTTTGTTTGTACAGTAGAAAACCCGGTAAAGATTGCGGTACCGCCTGTAATAAAAGCCCAGATGCTATTGCTTGTTTAACATTGAGTCCAGCCATGGTTAGACCCGGTATGACAATCACACCTGACCCTATACCAACCAGACCTATGAAAAACCCACTTATTATTCCTACCACTAAATATATTAATGTCTTTTGATTCATCTATATATTAGGCACTTAAAGAATAATCTCTCGATTTACTCTTTTTGGAAACTTCTGGTAATCTATCTTGTATTGTTTCTATTATTGCTTCAATTGAATCTTTCTTATTTTTGGGAGCAATACTATTGTACAGTTTTACATCGGGATTCTCAATGGGTTTTTTGTTGTCTGTTTTTTGATAATTGTACAAAACATATCCTAATCCACAGCTTAGTATGTTGTTAGGATCAACTTTATAAACTGGATCTAAATCACGATGTGTATATGGATATATACTGCGACCATAATCAATCATATAAGCCCTATAGTTGCATTTTATTTTGAAACCATTGTATTTTTTTTCATATGGAACTTCTTTGATAAGAACGTTTTTTACATGCAAGTCCCCATGATAAAAATCTCGTTTTACTAATTGAGACAATGGATAATAGATTTGGTACAAAATACACCATATATCATGATCGCTTAAGGTTCCCTTCTTTAAATAATCATAAAAGGTTTTCCCTTCTACAAATTCCTGTACCAAAAGTAAGTTAGTATGTTCACCACAAATAATAGAACGAATCTTTCCTACATCTTGAGTTGTGTTTTTGTACGTATTTTCAAGATTTTTTATTCTTTTAATCTTATTATTATAGTCCAGTAGTTTCTTTATACTTGTGTATTTACCAGTGTGATATAAGGTTTGAGTATCAGTATGATACAATGTATACGTATACAAAAAACAGTCATAGTTGGAGGTATTTTGATTCAACCACTGTCCCACCAAATACTCATAGGCTAGGTTATCGGCTTTATTATTTTGAGACGTTTTGATAATGTAGGTAAACCCAGTGCTTTTTTGCTTCGATTTGCTTTTTGTAAGTGACTTTTTAGTATTGGTCAATTGATCAGGTCGGTAAGGTTCCTCAATATCCTCACCATATTTATTATTGGTATTGATAATGTAAACAGTACCATTCAC
>Ga0209534_10002016_pt1 | contig 20656 bp, 22 predicted proteins | sample COG_07_FD_184751 | JGI IMG/M metagenome (GOLD analysis project Ga0209534, IMG submission 184751) | Pelagic Microbial community sample from North Sea - COGITO 998_met_07 (SPAdes) (version 2) | ecosystem: Environmental > Aquatic > Marine > Neritic zone/Coastal water | place: Helgoland, sampling...
AATCAATAAGAATTTGTTAATGTAGGTTTTACCGTAATTAATAAATCAATAAGAATTTGTTAATGTAGGTTTTACCGTAATTAATAAATCAATAAGAATTTGTTAATGTAGGTTTTACCGTAATTAATAAATCAATAAGAATTTGTTAATGTAGGTTTTACCGTAATTAACAAATCTTTTCTAACATCTCTAAATCTAACCATTCAATTAGGTCAATTATTTCTTTTAATTTTTCAAATTCAATTGTAATATCTTTATAATAATTTTCTATAGATGATTTTATGTATTTATTAATAAATATTAAATCATTTAATATAATTTTATCTTGAACCAAATTATTGTCAATTAAATTTTGTATATTATCAAATGTTGAACTCATTTTATTAATATAATTCTTAAAATTTTCTTCAATAAAATTAATATAACTTAAAAATTCATCTTTATGATTTTTATTTGCAATATCATTTAGTTTATAATTTAATTCTTCTAAAATATTTTTTATTGTTTTATTTTCAGACCTTTCTATAGTTTGATAAATTTTAATTAATTCATCTTCATCTTCAAACCATTGAATACAATTAATATTTTGATTAAATATTTCAAGTAAATTATATAATTTATCATTGATTAATAATGTTTCTATATAAATTATCTCAGTATTTATTAAAATTGATTTACTTAATTTACATAATAATTGTCTATTTTTAATTATTTGATGAAAATGTTCTTGATTAGTATTATTTATTTTATTAAATTGTTTTACTAAAATTTTTTTAATTTTATTAAAAGGTATTCTATCATAATCATCTTTAATTTCTCTATTATTATGTTTTTCTTCTATTTTTGAACTAAAATAATTAGAACCAATATATCCTGTGGCTAGAATAACAGGAGCTAGAAAATAATTAATATTATAATTTTTCATTTGATATAAGATAATATAAAATTAATAAATGGGAATATAAATAATCTATAATATTATTATTTTCTAAATAATAATATAATAATGTTAAATAAATTAATCTTTTTAGTATTTATAACCTTAGGTTTAACTGTTATTGTACTATGTATTATGAAAAGTACTAAAATAGAAGAACATTATATCATGAATTCTGAATATTCTGATGTTATTTTACCTTGTGAAAATAATGAAATGAAGAATTCTTATGATATTAAAAGTGTATTAAAAATTTTAAAAAAATACAATGTTGATAATGAAGACATTATATTAATAAAAAATAAATTATTAGAGAAGGGACAAAATAAAAAAATCTGTAGAAGATCACTTTTATTAATTCTTGATACTTATTTAATTTACTATAAACCTATTATCGATTCTGTTATTCAAGAATTAAATAGATCTAATTCTGCACGAGAAGAGGAAACTACAATTAGAGAAGAAGAAACTACAATTAGAGAAGAAGAGTCAAAAATTAAAGAAGATTCTATATATGATAATTTAATGATTAGAGATGAAGAAGAACCAATAATTAGAGATGAAGAAGAAATGAAGAAATATGATGATGATGGTTTAGATTATGATGCAATTAATAAAGATAAATCTAATTGTAAAAATATAAAAAGCTTTGTTGCTAAATTAGAAACAGATGGTTTTATTACAAAAAAAAATAAAAATGAAATTATAGATCACTATAATTACAAATGTTAAATACAAAATTTTAAAAAAATAATTTTAAAAAAATATCCTAATAAATATCCTCCTAAAATATCTGTTGGATAATGAACTCCTAAATATATTCTAGATAAACCTACTAAAATAGTATATATATGAAAAATATTAGAATTAAATTTTAATTTGAATAAAAATGATAAAAAGAAAGCTTCTGCCGAATGTGCTGAAGGAAATGAATTAGATTTATGATGAATTATAGATTTATTAACACTTGAATCCACTTCAAAAGGCCTTTTTCTTTTTGATAAATATTTTATTATATAAACCAAAGATTCAGAAAATGTAAATATGATAATCATTCTTTTGAAATTATATTTTAAAAAATAAACAGTTAACATAAAAACTATTATATTCATAGGAAAATTTATAATATAAGATACAAAGACAAGTAATTTTATAAAATAAGAATTTTTTATATTATTTTGAATTAATTTAATAATATTTAATTCATTCATTAAAAATGATAAATTAAAATTATATTTAGTAGGTGTAAGTTTATCAGTTATTATTTATAAAAAAAATTATATATTTATTTATAAATAATGGTTTTAACTAAAGGTTTAATTCTTTCAAGAATTGGATTTAGTGTAATAAATAATTTAAATAAAGAAAATAAAACTCTTCTGACTCTAAAAGATATTTTTAAATTAGCAGAAGAGTATAATATGGAAATTAATGATTTTATTTATTTTTATAGCTTAGCTAATATATTTATTAAAACTAAAATGTTTAATTTAGTTAGGGAAATTTATATTAAAGATACTAAAGTAATTCTTTTTGATTCTAATTTTTCAAAATATAAAAATATTATAATATATTTCCATGGGGGAGGTTATTGTACTGGATCTCCAGAGATTTATTATGATTTTTTAAAAAAGATTAATAATAAAATTCAAAATACAAATTTTATTTTAATTGATTACAAAAAATTACCCAGTTATAATTTAAATCAAGTAATTAACACTACATATGATGTCTATAATAAATTAATAGAAATGATTAATGATAAGAATATTATTTTAATGGGAGATTCTGCTGGAGCAAATTTAGCTTTACAAATTACAAATTTAACAGTTAAAAATAATAAAAATATTCCAAATAATTTAATATGTTTATCACCATGGATAATATCAGGAATTGAGGGTAAATATTGGAAAATAAATTTTAATAAAGATTATTTAACACCTTATACCATAAACTTGGCAAAAACTACTGTTTTAAATTCAACTAATTATTCAGAATTTGATCCATTAAATTTTAATTATGATAATTTTCCAAATATGTTAATAAGGGCCGGTTCTCAAGAATTAATTTTAGATGAAATTTATGCTTTAATTAATAAAGTAAAAAAATCTAAATGTTGTATGAAATCTCAAATTGTAAAAAATATGTATCATTCATTTGATTTATATTATGCATTTTCTAGATCTGATTCTCCAGATTATGATAAATTTATAAATTATTTAAATTCTATTTTAAAATAAATGTCTCATCACTTTTATATTCTGGTCTAAATTGTCTCATAACTCTATATGCTTGCCATATTTCTTGATCCTTAATATTATTCAAGTCCTTAGTTAGTTTTTCTCTATAGTCTGGTGATGAATTAGCTTCAATTACAATTTTAGCTTCCATTCCAGCTTCAACCTCTTGATAACATTGAGCTATAATAGGTTTAATAGCATTGTAATATCTTGGAGCCCAATCAATTGCACCTCTTTGTGCTGTAGTTGAGCAATTTTCATACATCCAATCCATACCTTTATCAGAGATTAGAGGATATAAAGTTCTCAAAGCTTCTTCAACTGTTTCATTATATGCTTCTGAAGGTGAATGATCTTTTTCTCTCAAGAGATCATACTGAGCTTTAAAAGCTCCTTGAATCATTCCCATTAAAACAGATCTTTCTCCAACCAAATCACTTGTTGTTTCTTTATGGAAAGTTGTTTCAAATAGATTATCACAACCAATTGCAAAACCCATGGCTACTGCAGTTTGATCGGCATTTCCAGAAGCATTTTGAAAGATAGCCCATGATGCATTAACATGATCATTGTTCAGATAATTTTGTCTAACAAAAATTCCAGGACCTTTAGGTGCAACTAAAACTACATCATTATCTTTTCTAGGCATAATATTAGTCTTATCATTATAAACAATTCCAAAACCATGTGAAAAATATAAAGTAGCATCGTCTTTCAAATTTGAATTAACAGTAGACCATTGATCTATCTGTCCTGCATCTGATAAAAGATATTGAACAATATCACCTTTATTTGTCGCTTCATCAATTTCAAAAAGATTTTTATCTGGAATCCATTTATCTTGAATTGCTTTCATCCAACTACTTTTAGGATTATCACTTTTTCTGATACCCAAAATTACATTATACCCATTGTCTCTTAGATTCAAAGATTGACTCATTGCTTGAGGTCCATATCCAAGAGTTGTAATAGTTTTATTTTCTAAAACATCATCTACAAAGGTTTTAGGAAAATTATTTTTAATGTAAATATTTTCTGTTATGCCATTAATTGAAATTTCCTTACTGTTTTTAATAACATTCGAAAAATATCTATATCCAGTCTTATTATATTTAGCCAAATTAAAAATCAACATTATAGTATTTATTTAATATAATTTTAATTAAATCATATTAAATTATCCAATTATCAATTTTTTTAACAATGATTCTGTCTAATATATTGAGGAGCTAAACTAGAACATCTTTGATTCATGTTCGGATACATTTTTATTGTATTAAACTCGGGTAGAACTATTTTATATTTTCCCATAATTTGACAAAATCCATTACCATTATCACAATCTTCAGGAAACCAATTTTCATCAAATATTTTAATCATATATGAATCTCTGGGTGAGAATTCAGTGGCTTGAATTTGATTATTAATAGGTTCAAATAAACCACCTACTTTATATAATAAAGTTACTAAAGTATTACATACATAGCTCTTACCTTCTGAATATTCCCAATCATCATTTTCTGGTAAAGCAAATAATTTATATAAGGAATAATCTAATCTAATTGTTTCTGCAATTATACCCATAAAATCATAATCTTTATTTTTAGTTTGATCAATCAAATCTAACCTATGATTTAAAGCTTCTGTTAAAAATGTATCAATTTCTTTTTGGGCAAATGAATATTTGTACATATTAGCTGCTAAATTAGTTAGAAAAGGCATTGATAAATTATTAGGAAAATTATCTTTTTCATGATCTAACCAACCAAATAAAAAGTTATTTTTCCCATAAGATAACCCTTCCAAAGTTTTAAAAGCATCAATCACCTCTTTTAAATTATTATCAAAAATCTTTTGATTTTCAAAACTTAATCTTAAAATAGTAACCATATAACCAGCATCTTCAGCTTGCTGAATCCATTGTTTGTAAGGTGTTCTAATTATTCCATACGGCTCTGGCCAATAAGATTCTCCAAAAGGATTTTCATCTGTAGATTCACAAATAAAAAGTTCATCTTCTATTCTTAAAGCAACGCCAGTATGCCCGGAAAAAGAACCTGTACCCCACATTATCATTGGGTCTAATCCATCTAATCTAGTAATTGAAAAATAATCACCCGATTTAATTTCAGATTCATTTAAATTATATTTTTTATCCCATAATTCATATCTATGCTCCATCTTCTCTTGAATAAATCTTAAATTTTCATATTCCATATCCTGTTGTGTACCTCTAAATAATTTAGATGTTTGGAAAAAGTCTAAAGCACTTCCTATTATGCCATCTTTAAAATGAAAAATATTTAAACCATAATAATCTAAATCATTATTTTCTTCATTATTTATATTTTCCAGATTTAATGATGTCTCTCCTGATAAAAAAAGATTTTTAAATATATATCTATGATGATTTGATATTAATAATGTATCATAACATAAAAATGTATTTTTATTCTTTGCATTTATGTTTAAATGTGTTGAATTAAAAGAAACTTTCACTTGATCGAAACAATTTAATTTAATATAGTCTGTATTATATTTTTTTAATGTAGTTTTAAGTGTGGGTACAAAACCAAAGTAATTACCAGAAAAACCAAATACTGATAATAGATTTAATAAACCTAAAATTAGCAATAATTGCCTCATTATGATAATAATAGAATTATTCTTTATCTATATTTAAAAAAATATTAGTTAAAATTATAATATAATGAGCAATTGGAATTGGAACCAATATAATAAACTGAGCTCCCATAACTTTATTAAACCAACTAATAATAATGTTAATAACATATTTAATAGTAATTTGCAACAGCATCAACAGCAACAGCAACAACAGCAGCAACAGCAGCAACAGCAGCAACAGGAACAGCAACAGCAAACAGCTAATATGCAACAGACAGATGAAAAATTAAATCATATTAATTTAAAGATTGATGAAATTAAAAAAGAGCTAGATATTTTAAAATACAATCATTCAACAAAACATATTGTCCATTTAGGAATTAATTGTAATCAATGTAAAAAACAAAATCTTTTAGGAATGAGATTTAAATGTTTTCAGTGTGTTGATTATGATGTATGTGAAGACTGTGAAAGATATTTAAATCATTTTCACGATAACTCACACTTCTTTTTAAGAATTCATGATACTTCTTTATACAATAATTTGGTACAGCAGCAATCAAAAGTTTAGATAATAATATTTTTTTTATTAATTTAAATTATATGTCTGAAATTACTGGAGAGGAATTGTACGATGATGAAGAAGATGAGATTGTTTATCATAATGAATTAAATAATACTCTAGATTCCGTAGAAAGTTTAAAATTAACATGTTCTATTTGCTATAGAGGCTTTAATATTTTTTCTAGAATACCTACAATTATAACAGCGTGTGGTCATAGTACTTGTTCTGAATGTATGGATAAAATAGATAATTGTCCTATTTGTAGAAAAGATATAGATGAAACTATTATAAATTGGGCAATATACAGTGAATTAAAGGTTGATAAAGGAATAAATATTGATCCATTTTATAAAATTTTTATTGATTTTAAATCAGAAATAGAAGAAGATTATTTAAGATATCCAGATACGCCGATAAATGTAAATTTTGATGAATTATCATCATCACAAAAAAAATTAATTAATAAGATTAAATTTAGAATAAAAGATATAAAAATTAAGGATTATATGTTTGAAAATTTATTAATTCCAAACTGGATAAGTAATAAAATAAAACAAACTAATATTAATATTCAAGGTTATAAAACTAGATTAAGTTATTTTGGTTTAGAAGGCTTAGAGGATCAACTGCCATTTTGTCCTTAAGTAAATCAACAGCCATTCTGTCATTAAATATAAAATATTATTTATTTATACACCTGTAGATCCGAATCCTTCTTCACCTCTAGAAGTTTCAGTTAGTTCATCTGTAAATATAACTGTATCAAATGGTTTCAAATCATTAGAACAAATCTGAAATAATCTGGTACCCTTTTCTATCTTATATGGGGGATAACAATCTAAAGATCCTGTTTCCACCATTCTCTTTAAATCTTGATATGTTGGTACATAAGTAACAGCTGCTTTTAAATTACCTCTGTATCCAGCATCAATAATTCCCACACTATTAGCCAATCTCAATGGAGTTTTACTAATACTAGATCTAGGATACAAATAATAAGAGAGATTTCTAGAAAGTTCTCCAGATTGTGAATATTCTTTTACTTCAGATTGAATACCTAAATCTATAAATTTAGTCTCTCCGGGTAGAATAGTTACATCTTCAGGAGTATACAAATCTACTCCTGAATCACCTTGGTGAAATGTTTGCTTGCCTTCCTGATAATAGGAATATACGTTGTTATTTACAACTTTAAGAATCAGTACTTTTTTATTCATTTTAATTTATTACTAAATTCTTAATATTTTTTAATTGAGTAATAAATTAAATCAATTTTTTTTGGAATTTTGCATTATCATATGATAATAAAGGTGAAATCCAAATATTAAGTAAATTAAGATTATAGGTATATTAGGATTATAATAATATAAGTATCTGACTGAATCTGATAAACCCCAAGTTAAAGTCAACATACTTAATACAAAACTAGGCATTTCAGTTGATATGTATAAAGGACCCCAAACTATAAAATATCTAGATAATACTTGAATAAAAGCTATTAAATAGTTAGTTCTAATAATTTTTAAAAATGCCAAAATTACATCAAAAATAGCTAAACTTTGAATAATTTGTAATAGTAATAAATTTTGATTAAATACCATTACCATAATCCATCCTAAAAATGAAATTAAATTATATATTATAAAAAAATGTACACAAACTATTTACTTCTAGGACTAATTTCACTTTTGAGCGTTAATTCATTTAAAATTTCTCCACCAAAGCCACTTACTAATTTTAAGTATGCTGGAGATACCAAACCTTTGAATTATTTTGACCCTTTACAAATTACTTCAAACTCACCCGAAACACTTATTAAATATGTAAGGGAAGCAGAATTACAACATTGTAGAATTTCTATGATAGCATTTGTTACAATGTTTTTTTCAGAAATTTTAGATGATTCAAAATTAGGTATTAATCAACTTTCATCTCAAAGTTGGGAAATACAATTTCCATTTTGGTTCTCTCTAGCTATTTTTGAGTTTGCAAGAATGAAAGCAGGATGGCAAAATCCGTTTACTAAAGAAGGAAAAGATTTCAAATTAACAGATGAATATCAACCAGGTAATATTTTACAAACAGATGATTACACTGATGAACAATTAAATAAAGAACTTAACAATGGTAGATTAGCCATGTTAGGTGCTTTTGGAATGATTGGTCAAGAATTGATAACTCATCAACCAGTTTTTTAATTTAGATTAAATTTTAAAACTTCTGAACAATATGATTTTTGTATTTTTCTAGCTTTACCAAAGCTATTATTCCAATTATCAATACACGAAGAACCTATAGGGTTAGTCATAATAATCCATGAAACATTATTTGTAAATGGAGGTGTAGTTAATGATCCAGGATAATAATAAAACTGGTTAAAATGTTTATCAGAAATTTTAGTTAAAACTTCAGTATCAAAATTTTGAGTTGAAATTGCGGAATCTAAAGGTCCTATTGTATTTGAATCTTTTATAAAAAATCCTATTACTAATATTTGATCTTCAAAAGTATGAACAAAATGAACTTCCATTGGATACCTTTTATTATTTATTTTATGTTCAGATGGATTATGAAAATGAAATTGTTTTAAAATAAATTTAAATCCATTAAATTGTATTTCAACTTTATTTTTAACATTAAATATAATATTATTATTTATAATTTCTGGTATAGATATAATTTCTTTATTAAATAATCCAAAATTAATAAATGAATCATGTTTTAAATCAATCGCTAATTTATTATTATCATTAATATTGATGGGACTTTGTCTACAAACCATTAACTTTAGTTTAGATACTTTTTGCTAATTCGGTATATCCACCATTTATTGCAACATAAATATTTGTATACCCATTTTCTAATAATAAATTAGCTGCTTTAGAAGCTCTACTACCACTTCTGCAATAAACTAAAATTTTAGTATTTTGATCTTTAATATCATTTTTAACTTGTATAATTAAATCAGGATCACTAGCTAATGATTCATAAAAAAGAGCATTATCTAAATGACCTTCTTGATATTCATCTAATGATCTAACATCAAAAATATAATCGAAATAATTTTTTTTTATCTTTTCAGCAGCAACTTTAACATCTATTTTTTTAATTTCGGATTTTAAAGAATTTTTTATTACTGCTCCACCAATTAAACTTATATAAATTAATCCAGGTAAAAAAGACATATATATTTAATAAATAAATTATTTTTTTTTTTTAAATAGATTCTAATGGTTTTTTTTGGCATAAAAAGGTTTGAAAGTATTAACAATTGTTTCTACAATATTAATTAAAGTTTATGTAAAAGCATATGAATAAGAAGTATTTTTAATAGCTTTCTTTAATTTTTGGAAGATATCAATTTTGTTTGTAATAAGACAGTAGTATCATTTAAACGTTTCATTGAAAATCTCTTCATAAAAAGTTACAATATTTAAAAAATTGAACAAATTAGATTTTTAATTCAAATAATTAGTTATTTATTAAAATAAATAAATGGGTATATGTTATAGTTTTTACCAAATAAATCAATTAAAAAATCATGATATTGATGTTCCATTTTTTGATCTAAATGAACAAACACATTACGTAAAAGTTGTAGATGTATATGATGGAGATACTTGTCAAATTATGATGAAATTTAAAGGAGATTATTACAAATTTAAGATTAGAGCTTTAGGATATGATTCACCTGAAATGAAACCTTCTAAGAATGATAAAAATAGATTAAAAATAATAGAAAAGGCTATTGAAGCTAGAAATTATTTGATTTCAAGAATTACTGATATTGAAAATGCAAAGAATCTAAATAAAGAAGATATTAAAAATTTAATTAAAGATAACAAAAAAATAATTAAACTAAAATGTTATGGATGGGATAAATATGGAAGACTACTAGGAGAATTTTTGGTAGATGGAGTTAATATCAATCAAGAAATGATTTCAAAGAATTATGGATATTCTTATGACGGTGGTACAAAAAGAACTTAATTATTTTTTCTATACAAAATAGAATTTATTAAATTTATTCTTTTATTTTTATTATTAATTATTTCTGAATTATTTTGAGTTAAGCTTATATTCGGATTTTTATCATAATTTTTTATTTTTTTTAAAAGATTTTTATTAATTAATTGTTTTTTAGGTAATTTTTTCAAATTATCAGTTGTAATTTGTCCTGTTCTAATAACATAAGTTTTTGTATTTTCAGGCTCATGTTTTTCACTAGAACAATTATGTTCAGAAGATAAATCAATATCGCTTTGATTTAAATAAGATGAATTATTATTATATTCGGATGTTATAGTATGAGAATTAATAAAAGATTTCTTGGGATAGCTGCCATGTACCGAATTTTTAGAATGTTTGCAATCAGATGAATGTTTGCAATCAGATGAATGTTTGCAATCAGAATATTTTTTAGAATGTTTGCAATCAGATGAATGTTTACAATCAGAATATTTTTTAGAATGTTTACAATCAGAATATTTTTTAGAATGTTTACAATCAGATGAATGTTTACAATCAGAATATTTTTTAGAATGTTTACAATCAGATGAATGTTTGCAATCAGAATATTTTTTAGAATGATTGTACTCAGAATATTTTTTAGATGAAATTTTATAATTTTGTTTAACAGATGAAGTATTTAATTCTTTTGAGGTTATAAAACAATCATTTATATTTGTATTCTTTAAATAATTATAACTTTTACTATCTTCTTCACTACTATGTCCAATATTAATATATTCATCGCATTCTGAATGCATTTTTTTATCTGAATTATGATCTGAATGCTTATGATCTGAATGATTATGCTTATGATCTGAATGATTATGCTTATGATCTGAATGATTATGCTTATGATCTGAATGATTATTCTTATGATCTGAATGATTATTCTTATGATCTGAATGATGATGTTTATTATCTGAATCATTATTCTTATGATCTGAATCATTATTCTTATGATCTGAATCATTATTCTCATGATGTTTAAATTTCTTGTAAATTAGTTTATCAAAATCAAATTTATTTGTCATAATTAATTTGATTATTTTTTTTCTTTTTTTACTATCAACATTTATAATATCTGCATCTTTAAGAATTTTATAAATTTGTCTAGATCCTAATTTAAGTCTTTTTATATTATCCTCAATTATATTATAAATTGAAATTAGATTATTTAGATTTTTATTATTGACACCGTCAACATCATCTTTACAATCGTTATTATCATGATATAAAATAAAGAATTTTTTGTAAGCAATTTTTAATTCAAATAAAGACAAATTTTCATTTAATAAAAGACTAGTTCTGTTAGTTATAGAAATATTATCAGTTTGGGCTATATTTAAAACACAAATTTTATTTTTTTTGGTTACTATTAATTTTATTAAATTAAGTTTTTCTAATTCATATAGTTCTTTAATTAATTTATTAGAATTATTTTCACAATTTTCTTTATTAATAATATTTGATATAAATTCTTCAATATTTAAAACGGTATGATCTATAAAATTTAATGTTGAAATTTCATATTTGTTAATATAAAGATTGATAGTTTCGATTGCATCTTTTATATAATCCAAAATTAGTTCATATTCAAAAATAGTACGTCCTAATCTGACATTAACAGTATTAATTCTTTTTAAATTATTTATATCTTTTAATTTCATTAATATATATGACATTAAAAGATAATCTTAAGATATATGGTTGATTAATTTTCACTCAGATATATGGTTGATTAATTTTCACTCAGATCCGAATAAGAATAAGAATCATAATCAGATAATGAAATATTATCTAAATGATCAATATCTCTTAAAGTTTGTATTTCTGGATCTTTAAGAATTTTATCATTTATTTTAATTAATTTTTTAAATTTAATTAATTCAATTTGAATATCATTATTAAGATCACTCAAAGTATCAATATTATGATTTAATATTTCCATAGCTTGACATACTGTATTATGTTCATCTAATCTTTTGAAAACATATTCTTTATCACCATAAATTAAAGCAATTGAATAAGCATTTGTTCCAAAAGTTTCTAAATAATGACAATAATCATTATTTTCAAATTTAACCATTTTTACTTTTTTATATTTTTCCATTTTTTTTAGGTTTATTTTATTTTTCATTTTAAAATTTAATTTATCTAAAGTGTGTAAATAAAAAGAATCATAAATTATACCATGAGTTTCACAAGGTTTCCATTTAATATCAATATTATTATATAAACTGATATAATTGTCGAATGAAACAGATAATAAATTCATAGAGTTATTGTAAATTATAAAAACATCTTTATTAATTTTTTGACTTTCAGAATAAAATGTAAGACTTTGAAAAATTTCACAAATATCTTCAAACAATGATTCTGTAGTTTTATTTATTAATTTTGTGAAAGCAAATATTTCATTAATTTTACTCATTTATATAAATAAATATAAAAATTTAATTATTGGATATTTTTATCATCCAGTCATATTTTAATTTTAAATATAAAATTAATTGACTAGAAATATGTCAGATACAGAAAATAATAATAAAGAAATAGAAATATTAACCAGTAAAAAAGAGGAGTTAACAAATTTATTAAATTCCTCAAAAAGTACTATTTTATCACAAGCATTAAACCAAGAATTAAAAAATATTAGTGGAAAATTAGAAATTTTAAAAAATAAAAAAAAAAATAATGTAAAATCTCAAAATTTCATTGATGTTTATGATAATTTGGACAAAAACTATTTATCTAAAAACACAGATTATGATTTGAGCCAAGTAACTAGTTTTGAACCAAGCAAATTAAAAGAAATTAAAGATAAAAATAAATCAGTAAAACCAATACAAATTATTAGAAAAGATAATACAGATATTGAAGATGCAGGTTTATTAAAAATTTATAATAAATATGTTAAAAAAAATAGTTCTTCAGAATCAAAAAAAAATATGTCAAATGATTTTAGAACAGAATTCTTATTAAATTGTAAAGAAATAATAAGTATTGTCAAAATTTTGGAAAGAAAGGATAAAAATAATAAATTAATTATAAAATTAAAAACATCTACTAGAAAATTAGCAGAATCAATTGATAAACAATTTAGATAGGATAATATATCTTTGATAAATTTTCAATATGTTTTATACTAAGATCTAATCTTTTTACATTTAAATCTAATAAGATCAGAATTTTTTCTATCTCTTCTAAAGCATCTTTAGATTCTAAAACAAATAAACATACTAAATCTTTTTCAGTAATAATGGGTATTTTAAATTCAAAACAATCTTGATTTTTAATCCTATTAAGTTTATTAATACTAAATACATAATAATTTTTACCATTTATTTCTTCATCATTAATATTAAATGATGATAATTTACAAATAGGTAAGAGTCTCAATGTATTAATATCTTTATTGATAGTTTTTATCTGCGAGTAATTTATTTTTATTGAATCATAACCAGAACCAATGTATTTAAATGGTTTATTAGTTTGACCATAATCTGTATTTAAAACAGTATTATTTTGAATATAATTTAATGATTTAAAAACATTATTAATTTGAGAATTGAAAGATAATAATACTGATTTATTATTACTTATAATTTTAATATCTTTTGTGTATTTTAAATATTCAGATAAATATTCTTCCAATAATTTTAATTCCACACTAATATTAGCATAAGCCTCTTTTAGAGTCTCAAGAGAAAATATTTCATTATCAAACATTTTTTATAATAATTTAAAATTATAAAAAAAATTTGTTTTTGCCAGTAATATATTAACAAGTATTTAATTGAACATCTTGTTGATCGGCTATTCTAATTAATTTGTTTAATCCATAATGTGCACTTTGTAAATTAATAACAATTCTATCAATAATTCTTTCAGTATCTAAAAGATTATTTTTTAGAATAAGTTTAGCTTCATCTAATCTTAAATGATTATTTAAATAATAGACTCTACCTTCAGTTATTTCTGATTCATTATATGAATCTAAAGTATTAATTGTCAATCTTGAATATTTTGAATTAGTGCACGAATTTAATGCTTCACAAATTTTAAAAATAGCTAATCTACAAGCATAATTAGATTGTAGTTTATTACCTTTACTAATCCAATTAAAATCTATATTAATAGCTGTAGAAGCATCTATACTTTCCTTAAAAGGATATACATCTTTACCAAAATCTTTTTCTAAAACTGTTGTATCATGAATCATTTTTAAAGCTAAATATCTATCTTTTAATAATGCATTATATCTAATTCTATCAGAATTGTTTACTTCTTTTTGACTTAAATTAGATAACTCTCCTAAAAAATCTACTAAATTATTTTTAAGATCAGTTAATTCATTTAACAAATTTGAATAACTGTCTCTTAAAGATAAGATAGTATTATATTTTTCTTGAAAGTTTACTCTGTTTTGTTCTTGAATAGACTTTGAAGAATCTGGAATAAATTTATTATATTTATCTAAAGTCATTTATTTTCAACTTAAATATCATAATTAAATTTATTTTAATTAGTAGTTAAGGTATCACCCAATAAATAAGAAAATAATTTTATTATTTAACCTATCAAATGGTGGATATTTTACTACTACATAAATAATTTATATAAATTGTTAATTTAATAAACAAGAAATATGCCTTTTAATACTAAATTTACACCATCTCAATATCAAGATAGAGATCAATATAATGAACATGTATTAAACGAAAGATACGCAACTGTTAAAGCTTTAAGAGAATCTTATTCTCACATTTACCAAGAATTATCGAATTTAAGAAATAATCTTCAAGATTATAAAGCTGAACAAGATAATCAACCTGAATTAGCTACATCAGAAGCTGATAGAATTAGATATAATAATGAAGTAGAAAATAGATACTTAGCTTTAAAATCAATTCAATTAAATACTTCTTATCCTAATGAATATGGACATACCGTCAGACCTTTCAGTGAAAATAGAGCTGCAGAACAAATCAGATTACACTGTCACTACATGATCAGTGGTTCTCATCACTTTAAACAATATCATTTAGCTAAAACATCTTGCTTAGAATTAAACCAAGATACTACTGGTGAAACTGTACCTGAATTTGATAATGCTGGTAATAATATGTCAGTATCTACTGTAACAGTAACAAATGTTGTAGAAGGTGTTACTAAAGTACTTACTTTTCTATCTAATACAACCGCAGGTGTAATTACTATGGCTGCTGCTCATGGTTTAGAAGTTGGACAAAAAGTTAAAGTTCATACTGAAGAACTTGCAAATTGTCCATTATTAAAAGAAGGAAGTGAGTTTTATGTTAATACAGTTCCTTCTGATTTAACATTTACCTTATCAGAAACAGTAAATGGTGAAACTGTTCAATATGCTGCTACTAGTGCTGCAGTAAAATTGAGAGTATTTGGAGATTCATCAGAAAGTGTTGTTGTAACAGTATCAGATAATGCTATATTTGGGATTGATACATTAATTAATCATAAAGTAACATTAACCGGTTTTGAAGGTCAATATTCTATTTTCAATAATCATCAAGTTACTATTATAGACAATACTGCAGGTGCATCTGGTGGAGCTGGTACAATAACCTTTGCATTTGATGCATATGAATTAACTGCTACAATATATGCAGCTGGAACCAACGAAGGTTTTGTTAAAGGTATCACATCTGCCATTAGTTTCCCATTCAAAAAATTCTATTTAAATAAATTAGATGCAACTAATTCTGCCGCCGTATACGGTAATGGAATTAAAAAATTCAGTTATTCTGATAATTATGCTACATCATTAGATACCTTAGAAGGACACATTTATTTATTAAATAAAGGTGTTGTAGAATTAGACGGAAGACAAACTGCTTCTGTTTTAGGAAGAAATGTACAAAACTTAGAAAACATGATTGAAATTATTGCTAACAATGCTAATGCAACTGAACAAGCTTTAAACAGAATTGTACAAATTGCTGAATTAGTTGGTGTTGAAATCAACCATGCTTAAATTAATTAACTAATTATTAAAAATTAATATTTTTTATTTCGATTATTAAAATCTCAATAAAAATTATCACATTATTGCAAATATTTAAATTTTTATCCTAATAAAAATTATCACATTATTGCAAATATTTAAATTTTTATCCTAATAAAAATTATCACCCTAAGGCTTAAAATTAATATTATTATTTATTAATAAAATATGGTTTTCATTGATAGATTTACACCAACTGAATATCAAGATAAAAATGAATTCAACAAGCATGTTTTAACAGAAAGGTATAATACCGCTAAAGCATTAAGGGAATCTTATTCTCATATGTATCAAGAAATGACAAATTTAAGAAATAATTTACAAGATTATAAAGGAGAACAAGAGAATCATCCTGAATTACAAATGTCTGAAGAAGATAGAATTAGATATAATAATATGATAGAAGACAGATACTTAGCTTTAAAATCAATTCAAGAAAATACTACTTACCCAAGTGAATATGGACATACTGTTAGACCTTTTTTTGAAAATGAAGCAGGTGAACAAATAAGATTATCTTGTCATTATATGATTTCAGGTTCTAGACATTTGAAACAATATCATTTAGGTAGAACTTCATGTATGAAAATTGATGAAGAAATGAGATATGGAGATGAACTTTATGATTATAATTCTACCATTGATTATATCTCAAATAGTGCTCAAACTATAGAAATCAATACAATAACTCAAACAAATCAAGCAGTTTTAACTACAAGATCTGAACATAAATTAAAAAAAGGACAAAAAATATTTATAGGAGGAATCCCTGAAGATTCAATGATTAATGTTAATAATCAAAGATTTAAAGTAGGAGAAATAATTAGTAAAACTGAATTTTACTTGGAAGATAATAATGGTAATAAAATTGATTCTTCCAGATTCAAAGAATATGATTGTTTAGCATCAGGTTATGTTTTACCCAATCCTGAATCATCTTACTCTGGTTTTAACTTAGTTAAAACAATTAGTAAAGATAGAGAAAAAGCATTGGTAACAACTCAAGTAAATCATCATTTAAGAGATGGTGATTATATTAAAATTAGAGGTGTTATCGATCAACACAATGAATTAATTCAAAGTACTCCAGTAAAAATTAAAGAACAAACAAAAATTTTAAAAGATGAATTAACAACTTTTGAAATAACAACACCAGATGAGTATATTTTACAAGATTCATTCAAAGTAGGAGATACAATATGGTTATCTGATACTAATTCTAATGTTGATAGATCTTTTTTAAATAATATAGGTGTAATTGAATATATTTCAACACCAAATTCTATTATTTTTAATGAACCAATTTATCAAACAGCTGCTTTAAATAATTATGTTTTTTCTAGTAGTCTACAATCTAAAGATTCTGTAGCTCAAATTTCTAGATGTAGTAGAGAAGGATCAAATTCTATATATGTTAATTATATATCTCAAATTCCGGATAATTCATATTTAGTAGCTAAAGCTAGAGACTCATCCGTTCCCAAAATTATAGGTGTTTCTAAATGTTCTTATTTCTCTTGTACTAAAGCTAGTTTTGTTTGTAATTTAGAACCAGGAGAAACTAATTATGTAGCTACTACCAAAGATCTTTCATCTAGATTAGTAGAGGGCACAATAATTTATTCTTCTAATTCATGTAATTCATGGGTGGCTAGAGTAGTATCAATTAATGGAGATACTAGAAAAGATGGTAATTTAAAATTAGAAAATTTATCAAAATATAATTTAAGACATTGTCCCATTTATTTAGCAAAAGTTGAATTACATCAAGTTGTTGCAGATAATTTAAATCAAAGAGATTTAGTTTTTATATTAAAGTCACCACATTGTGATATGAAACTTAAAACAAATGTTAACTCTCAACATACTTATCTAACAGTTTCAGATAATCCTAAAATATTTAAAAACGGAGATTATATTTTTAGTGTAAATCCAAAATCTAATATTTATAATGGTATTATATTTTATCATGGGATTAAAGCTAATCATTCCAACAGTTTTAAATTTAAAGTTAAAGGTAATCATAATATAACCATTTCCTCTTTAACAAATTTATATAAAGGTGATAATTTAGGTACAGTATTAAATGATAAAGTTTATCAAATTGTATATAATGATAACAAATCTTTTTATTTATTAGATTATGATAAAAAATTTGTTTCTACAGAATTTTTAAGTAGTGCATATAATCAAAAAGATGATATTGGTAATGGTATAATTGAAAATATTTTAAAATTTAATTACAAAAAATTTTATATTAATAAATTAGATGCAATAAATGAAAAATTAACTTATGGAGATAAATGTAAAAACTTCATTTTTGAAAATAATTATGTAAAAGATCAGAAAGTATTAGAAGGTCATATTTATTTAATTCCTAAAATGAATAATAAAAATTTATTAGACGGAAGACAATCAGCATCTGTTTTATCTAGAAATGTAAATAATTGTGAAAATATAATTTCTATTTTAGCTAATAATTGTAATACTTGTGAAAGAGCATTAAATAGAATTAGTGAAATTGCAAAAATGTTAAAAATTCAAATTGATTATGATTAATTAATTATTATTATTAAATATTAATTAAATAAACATATTAAACAGATTCTAAAAGTAATTTAATATTTTGTTGTTTGGAAATTGTAACAATTGTTTCAATAGCTCCTTCTGATAATGTTTTATTGTAATTAAAAAAATTATAAGCTATAGCTAATTGATCAATATTTCTTTCTAATATTTTAGAGGTGTCTATATTAGTAGAGGTTGTACCTTCTTTATATAAGGTGATAGATGCAGATACAGTTTGACTAATACCACCACCAATTGTTATACTACTAGTTGTCAAGGATGTAATTGCACCTAAATTAGTACCATCTTGTAAATACAAATTGTCACCAACAGAATAAGATCCAGTTGGATCTGAACTAACGGTAAAAGCACTTGTTGTTCCTGATGTAACACTAGTAGTAGTAGTTATAGAAGAAGTAATCATATTTACCAAAGCTATATCATATGAATAATATTGAGTTTTGTTAATTGGATCTAATTTATTAATTGAAATATTTCTTATGGTATTTTCATTACTAATGTCAAAAGCACCTAAATGACATAAATGATAATTTATAGACCCTTTATAAATACCTTTGGGATAATAATTAAGAGTTAATGTAATTTGTTTGTCTTTATTGTTCCCATTAAAATATCTAACATCATGACCATATGGTAAAGGATAAGCAGTAAATTTTTCTATTGTTCTCAAAGCTTCTAATCTTCTGTTAATTTCCTGATTATACTTATTTCTATTTGTAGAATCCACTGTGTCAGTTGTTGTTAAAGCATCAACATCTGCCTTATATTCTAATAATTTAGTTTTCAAGTTACTAATTTCAGTGGCAGAGTTTTTGTAAGCATTCTTAAGAGATACAGTAGCATCGTATCTTGTTTGAATGACACTCTTATTTAATTTATCTAAATCTTGATAATCTGCAGGATTTATTCTAGTCATGTTTTTCTTAATTATGTATAATAAATAAAAAAAAGTATAGGTAGATCTATTAATACATATAACTACTACTACTGTCTGGATATAATTTTTTAGATTTTTCTTTTAGATTCTCTAGATTTAAGAATAATTTGTCTGCTGTTCTATTCTGAAAGAAAAATTCTTGTAGTAAAGATATTGTTAACTTTAGTGTTTTAATTTGTTCAAAAAATTCTAAGGCTAAATCAGGTGAATAAAACTTAGAAAACATTTCTATTATTTGATTTTTTTTAGCCCAAGTAAATTCTAATTTATAATCAATCCTTAAAGGTCTAATTAAAGGATTATTAGTTGAAGATTTATGATTGTTAACTAAAATATTATTAGAGTTAGTAATATTAGAAGTCATAAAACTTATTAACCCTTGTTTAACACATATTCCATCAAGAATAGCAGTTAAATTAATATTAACAAGTAGATTCTCAACATCTTCAATTAGAAGTATTGTATTATCTGGTAGTTTTGACAAAGCTAAAACTAAATCACTATCATCTTTCAATTCTAAATTTGTAGATGGAATAATTGCAATATCATAATTAAACTCAGATGCAATAGCTGCCACAAGACTAGTTTTACCTGTTCCAGGTAAACCATGAAATAAAATATTATATTTATAAGTAATACCTAATTTATTATACAATTCTTTTTCTTGTAAAAAATTAGTAATATTAGTAATTAATTCTTGTTTTGATTT
>Ga0209534_10002034_pt1 | contig 20558 bp, 22 predicted proteins | sample COG_07_FD_184751 | JGI IMG/M metagenome (GOLD analysis project Ga0209534, IMG submission 184751) | Pelagic Microbial community sample from North Sea - COGITO 998_met_07 (SPAdes) (version 2) | ecosystem: Environmental > Aquatic > Marine > Neritic zone/Coastal water | place: Helgoland, sampling...
AATTTCATAATATTTCTTTTTTAAATTTTTATCTTTTACAGATTTTAATCATTAACTCTCTTTTTATTATTATCAAAATCCATAACAGACTTTTTTAAATAAATTCTAAAGCCAGCACAAACCTATGTAGCACAAGCAGTAATTGCTTATTTCTCTCATTTTAATGCTTTTAAAATTGGCTCAAAAACATTTTTTTCAGAGAATATCTTTGCTTTTGTTAAACATTTTTTTTCGTAATCTTTAGCCTCATCTACAAATGTAGCAAGATTGTCATAGAACTCTCTATTATTAAGATCTATTGGTTCAAAAATCATACCTGTTACATCATTATACTCTTCAACAAACTCCCTGCAGAATCCTGATGATTTAGTAACTATTGAAGGGATACCTCTTGCATGTGATTCCAGAATTGTTGTGGCAAATCCTTCATGATAACTACTAATGACAAAACAGTTTCCTAAATCATAAATTGCTGGTAATTCTTTTCGTTCTATCCAGTCTTGTAAAACTACATTATTTTTTAAACCTTTTTTAAGAATAGTATCCTCTATATTTTTTTTCTCTGGACCTTTGCCAACAATAAGTGCGTTATATTTTTTATCTAAATTATTATTCATATTTTTTAATAATTCCAAGAATAAAGGGATATTCTTTTCCTTTGAAAGTCTTGCAATTAATACAAAATCATACTTTTTACTATTTTTTTTTTTTGGTACATCAAAAAACCAATCTGGCACATAATTACCAATAAACTTAACTCTATCCTTCCCAAATACCTCTTGATTGTTTTTACCTACACTAAAGATATTATCACAAAATTTAGATGTAAATTTTAGCAAGTAATACTCAAAAAGAGAGTGGCCAAATAAATTTTCTGTACGCTTTTGAAGATAGAGATGAAGTAAAGATATTACATTGTATCCATACATTTTAAAAATAGGTGCTAACCACAAAGTTGACAGATCATTCAATATAACGTTCTTAAAATTTTTTTTTTTATATTTTTTTGCGATCACTAGTGCTGAAAAAAGTCTTTTCTTTTTTGATTGAACACTGTCCATCTTTTTGGTTGGGCACGAAAAACTTTCAGGCTGAGAAGAAAAGATATACGTCTTTACTCCTTTTTCGTTCATATATGTGCACAACTGCTCTATATAAATCAATCCTCCACCCCAAATATCATGTGTTGTGGAGTAAATCAGTGTTTTGGCTTTTAATGCTTTTGTTAAGTCTTCCATTATTTAGCAAACAAAATATTTATTATTATCAATTATCATTAGATTATTTTTTTTATAAAATAGATAAATGCTAATTTTATAATTCTAATATAAAAATATTTGATATATTCAAACTTTTGATTATCCAAAATAAATTTTAATATACACAGGTTAGCTTTTATTGCTTGTTTTTGATTTACCCCTCTTTCAGATAAGGATGTAGATGATACTCTATATTTAATTAACTTATCTCTAATATATTTATATCGAACATTCTTTTCATTTAATATTTTCATCCATAAATACATATCTTCAACCCCAATAAAATCTTTATTTTCATCGAATTTTGAAATAAAATTTTTTGATACAATGGCAGACGATGTACTAATAAAACTACCTTTTATGACATCAGACAAAGTTGCTTTTCTTTTGATCTTTTTAAAAAAAATTATAATTTTATGTTTATTGATTATTGTATCAATACTATTATCATCTATAAATTTACTGTCGGTGCTTGTAAAATCCAAATTATTAACAAGCATTTCATTTATTTGAACTTGTAATTTATTTTTAAGCCACACATCATCAGCATCCAAAAAAGCCAAATAATCACCTTTAGAAATATCAAGACCAACATTTCTAGGTCTTGCTGGTCCACCAAAGTTTTTTTCTAACTCTATTAATTTGATTCTACTTTCTTTAGCTTCATACTTTTTTACAATATCTCTACTATTATCAGTAGAGCAATCATCTACAATTATCATTTCCCAGTTTTGATAAGTTTGATCAAGCACGCTCTCAATGGTTTCACCAATAAAATCTTGGGCATTGAAAAGTGGAGTTATCACAGTAACCAGTGGTTGAGATTTCTCTCTACCAATTGATAATATTTTATTTTTTTTCACTTATCATCTCCAAACACTTTTTGTATATAATCTATCTTGAGCATTTTCGAGGTCTATTTTAATTCTATTAGCTAAAGCTTATACAATGTTGTTTGAATCACAGCATTACTACCACCTGTATCTTGATCCACAGAAAGAACTGTTTCCATAGTTTTGTAGTTAAGGTTAAAGGGTTCATTATGCAGAATTACTCCACTGTTAATAGCAATTCGTATATTTGGTCCATTTGGTTTATTCTTATTTGGTAAAAAGTTTTTATCAAATGGAAGGTGTTCAGTTATAAGCAAAAACTTGAAGTTTTTACTATCATTCAATTGCTGCACAAAACTTTTTATATTCTCATTTGATAAATGCTGGAGAACTTGTCTAACAAAAGCGATATCTGCATGAGGCAGTACATCTTTTGATAAATCTAATTTTTCAAATTTTAACTTAGGTGATTGATACTTGGAGCGATTTTTTTCAAGAATGACGTTAGAAATATCACACGCATTATAAGTTTCACAGCAATCGACTATTAAAGATCCAACTGCAAAATCTCCACAACCCAAATCTACTGCTGTCTTTATATCGTTATCAGTTATAACTTTTTTTACTACATTAACATAAGGATCAACTATTTCTGCTTTATGCGAACCAGTTCCACTTGTTGAATTACTTTGTTCATCTTTGCCCCAAATTCCTTTTTCATAAATATTATCGAATACATCTTCGGTACTAAGATTTTTATATTTGCTATCAAGGCCAAAAATTTTGTGTTCTAAAGCTCGAATTTTATGTCTTATTTTAATAGGAACAATTTTTTTTAATATTTGCTTTATCATTTATTCTTTTAACAAGTGAGCCTTTGAGTATCAATAAATTTTTAATGCTTTGCCAATAGGTTTAATACAATTATATATTGGTACAATAATCGATATAGTTGTTGTAAATTTAGTTTTATGTTATTAATTTAAATTCACAATTTAAAGTATTGTTAAAAATTAATAATTTTTTTTTGCTATGGATAATTCACTAAAGTTTTTTAAGATTAAGCAAGTCACTTTTTAACGCTTGCAAAATTTTTGCCTACCATCTTTAATTTGTTTAAATGGAGTGATTTTTTCATCCGCTATTATAATGGTTAATATCTAATATTTGTTATCAAATTCTTTTAATGACTTTATAACAAAATTTAAATCTTTTAACTTAATATCTGAAAAGAGTGGAAGCGTAACTAATTCTTTCCATACTCTCTCTGTAACCGGAATTTTAGATTTGTATTTTTTATATAGTGGATGCATTGGTACTGGTATCCAGTATACACTTGTTGCTATACCTCTTTCTTTTAAAAAAGCTATTAATTGGTCTCTTTTTTTTAATCTAACTGCAAACATCCAATAAGCGATACGTTTATACTCTTTAACAAAATAAGGTTTTATATTTTTGCAACTTTTTATTCCATTTAGATACTTTTGAATTCCAATGTTTCTTTTAATGTTAAATGAATTTAGTTTTTTTAATTGTACCTGACCAATCACCGCCATAAGATCATTCATATTATATTTAAATCCAAGATCTTTAATTTGGTAATACCAGTGTTTCTCTTTTAAATTTTTATTACTTAGACTTTTGTTGTGTCTTGACCATGGGTCTCTATTCCATCCATGAAAACTTAAATTCCTAAACTTTTCAGCTAAACTTTTGCTGTTTGTACATATCATTCCACCATCTCCAGTTGTTAGCATCTTTTTTTCCTCAAAACTAAAACAACTGATATCACCCCATGTCCCAAGCATTTTGCCTCTATAAATACCTCCCGCAGTATGTGCACAATCTTCGATTACTAATAATCTTTTTTTTTTAGCCCAAGGGATAATCTTTTCCATTTCACAGGGATGCCCACCTACGTGAACAGGAATAACAGCAACACAGTCTTTAGTGTATTTTCTCTGAAGATCCTCAAAGTTTATATTTAAGTCATATTCATTAATATCAACAAATACTGGCTCTAAATCACAATATAAAGCTGCTGCGGCAGTAGCAGTAAAAGTCATTGCAGGAACTAATACTTTTTTTTTCTTTTTAAAATTTTTTGAAACTAATGCAATATGTAATGCAGCTGAACACGAAGTAACTCCAACAGAATATTTTATACCTATATATTTACTCCAGGAGTTCTCAAATTTCTTAACTTCTGGTCCATAGCCAATCCAGGATTTTTTAAATATTTTTTTTATAGCAGTAATCTCTTCATTTCCAAAAGAAGGTTTAAACAATCGTATAAAATTTTTTTTATTTCTCACTGTGTGTTATGTTTTAAAAACTTTACTATCAATAACAGACTGATTTACGATATGTTCTTTCCTATCGCATCTACAACCTGAGTCACTTATTTTTTTATTACAAACATTTAAAAAACTATCAAGGTTTTCACTATCATAATTATAAAATAACTTCCAAAAATCATCTTTAGTTAGATCACCTAATGCTGTAGATCTAAAATTTGGAGCACTAGACTGAGAACAATTATAAAGCCAACCATCAAAACCAACTGTAGGAAATAAATATCTAGCATAACAAGGTACAGTTCTGGGCTTGTTATAAATATCATGATCACCATCAGGATTGGTAATTATTATTAAACATTTATCATTTTCATATTTCTTTTTTAATTTATTTAAATCTGAAATATAAGAATTAATTTCTTCTTGGGTCGGTATCACACCTTTCTCAGTTTTTATGTCTTTAGGAGGTTGTGGAAAAGAAAATCTTAGAACATTGCAGCCGGCACTCATAAAATCATTTATAAAATTTTCATAGTCATTAAAATTTGCACTATTAATATTTACTAAATATGCGGCACTTAGATCAAAATAATTCTCACTTTTTATATTACCCAACCTTCTCGCGTTATTTAAAACTTGATCATATATTTTCGCTTTTTGTGCTTTAACATCGTGAATTAAATTGTAAGTCTCATTTGAGCCAGCATCTACACTTAAGCTAATATAACTACCTTCAGATATCTTGTTATTTTTAAGGGCTTTTAAAAAAGTGTCTGAAATTTTTAAAGCTTTTGTATTAAATCCAAATACAGATTTGTTAGAAATAGTTAAATCTAACAATTCTCCAATGTAAGAACAATTAAGAGGATCTGTGGCATATCCAGCAAATATTATTTTTTTGACACCACCATCTAATATTTGTTGCAAAATTTCCAAACCTCTTTCTTTGCTCAAACGTTCACCATTATTATCAGCAGATAATCCATAACAGTATGGACATTCTAACCAGCATATTTTTTTTCCTCTTGGTGGTGCTTGGAATTCGATTTGATATGGAATTATTTTTTTTTGGATAATTTCATCCCTAAAAACTTTAAAATCTTTAATATAATTACCTTTAAAATTATACTTTTTTTCTAATTCTTTTTGTTTATCTTTGATCATTTAAAAATCTTATTAACTAATTAATTTTTCCATAATTTTAATCGAATTCAATACCATATCATTATTTTTTCTTAATACGTCTTTTTTATTCAAATTTTTTAGAATAAAATTTATATAATCAGCCATAGGATTTTTTAAATTTAATAATTTTTTTTTGTTTTTTAATACTTTGGTTTCATAAATATTACTTTTAACAAAATATTTTCTCAAATATGCGTCATCATTAATTTTAAAACTTAACCTACTATTACTTCTTTTTGGATCTTGTTTAAAAAAAAATTTACATAAACACTCATTTACAATTATCTTGCACTTCCAATGATGCAAATTTTTATTTATTTCTAAAATTTTGAAATTCTTTAACGCATTTGAATTCAATGTTAACAAGAATGATAACGCATGAGGCAACAAATCTATTGGAATATTTTCAGATTTGTTTTTACCACTCGTAAAATAATTAAAATTAAATTTACTTACCTTTTTAAGTTTGTTTTCATTTTTAATTTGGTTAGCTAGACTTATCATTGGTAAATTTACAAATATTTTATTATTTTTTGGATAAAGCAAATTTTTTGCTAATTTGTAGTTTGTTTTTTTTCTATTTTTTATCCAAAATATTGGTTTTTCAATAATCAAATTTTTACAAAAATTTTTAATAATCAAAATGTGATCATAATGATATTTTGTTGGAGTGCATAAATTAATTATTTTAGGTCTTATTTTTTTTATTTCATTTATTGTTTTTAAATTATAGAAATTTATATTTTTATATTCTTTTGATAATAAATTAACTCTTTCATTGCTGTATCTTTTTCCCACTAGAGCAATATTTTTATATCCAAAATTAATTAATTCTCTCAAATGAACCTTTCCTATTCCTGATGGTCCAATTACAGCACCAGTTAATTTTTTTAACATTTTTAAATAATTACCACTTCTTTTTGATAGAGGGGGACAAAATTAATTTACAATTATAAATCTTACCATATAGTTTTACTTGTTGCTTTAGAAATGAAAAATCTTGAGCCAAACAATTTAAAACAAAATTTTTTTCTCTTTTATTTTTTTTGTCATCTAAAATTATAAAATTTTTTTTTATAAATGTTTTTCTTTTATTAACCTTATTAATCAATTCAAAATTTTTTAGTTTAATTTTTTTATTTCGTATGTTGACCCAATTTTTTAAAAAAAGTTTCTTTATTTCGTGTAAGCTATTCTCAAATATTTCACCAGCTGTCATAGGAAAATTAATAATAATTTTTTTTCTTAAATAATATTTTCCTCCATCAACTGTTTTATCCATTTTATGTATGCAAACTCCAATAGGTGTTCTGTTTATTATTGAAAAATAATAAGGATCTCTTCCTCTATTATAGGGTAAATATGAGGGATGCAAATTTACATTATTTTTAAATTTCAATAAAAAATCTTTTTTTAAAATCTTATGTCCCCATACATTCAACAACCAATCAAATTCATTTTTTTTAACTCTACTGAAAAAATAATCAATTTTTTTGTTAACAAATTTTATTTTATGCTTGCTTGCAAATTTTAATATTTCCTTGTTGTTGTCTAATACACATAAAGTTAATCTATCCTTTTTAAGTTTATGAATGTATTTTATGCAACTTAATGCAATTGAATTGTCTAATCTATCACCAGCACATATAATTAAAATATTCATTTATTGTTCAACATTAAAGATTTTTTTAGTCATTAGATTAAAAAATGATAATTTCATACTTATGAAAAAGAATATAAACTAAAATCTTCTTTTAAATATTTTTTATAATTTTCTTTATCTACTACGTGAAATATTGGAAGGGGAAATATAAGTTTTCCTCCATCCTCAATAAATTTTTTTTCTTGCTTAATAACTTCAGTTCTAAAAGACCAAATTAGAACTATTAAATATTTAGGTTTTATTTTTCTCATTTTATTTTTTGAAATTATTTCAATATGACTACCAGGTGTAAATTTTCCTTCTTTTGTGGGGTTTGCGTCGCAAATATAGGAAATATCGTTATAATTTATGTTACAATAATTTAAAATTACATTCCCTTTTGTTGAAGCGCCATATCCAATTAAATTTTTCTTGTTTTGACCTGACAAGAAAAGTTGTAGACTTTTTTTGCTATTTTCCATCCTTAAATTAAATTTATCAAAATCTTTATCAGATATTTTTTTTTCTTCATTTAAGAAATAGTTTATTTTATTCTTATTTGATGAATATTTGCTTTTTTTCTTAGCACAAATTACTTCAATACTTCCACCATTTATTTCATTTAATGTAAAATCAATTATTTTTAGATTATTTTTTGATATAATTTTATTAAAGGTTGATAAAGAATAATAAACACAATGTTCATGACATATTTGATCATATGTTAAATTTTTTAATAAAAGTGGAAAATAGGAAAATTCCAAAACCCACAGTCCATTTTTATCTAAAATTTTCTCAATACTGGCACAAAATTCATTTGGTTCCTCTATATCATAAAACATAGCGTATGATGTTATTAAAGAAAACTTGATTTGTTTATTAATAAAGTATTCTTCAACATTTTTTTTATTAAAAAAATCTATAATTACATTTATGTTTTTATCATAGTTATCTATGAATGCTGATGCTGAAGGATCTATTCCAAATAAATCAAATTGCTTCTTAAATTTTGAAAAAAAATTTAAAAATGTACCATCATTAGAACCGATATCTAAAATTTTAGATTTTTTATTAAATATACCCAATTTATTTAATTTGATTATTTTTTTTTTTAAGTGATTAACCATTAATCTACTTACAGAAGTTTTGTACCCATAATCTGAGCCATACATATCTTTTAAACTAGGTATTTTCGATAATTGAACCAAATCACAATAATTACATTTGTATAAATCTAATGAATAATCTTTAATTTTAATTTTTTTTTTTAAAAATAAGCTACTAATAGGTTGATTTCCAATATTAGAAATTTTTTTAAATTTTTTTTTTTTACAATTTCTGCAGATCATTTTTTAATTTTTAAAAATTTCTCAATTTGTTTACATGTAAAATTATACATATTTTGTTTTTGATGATTTGCCAAATACCATTCAGCTGTAAGTTTTAATGTATCATTTATCGACAAAAAACATTTCCAGTCCAATTTTTTATTTGCTTTTTTACTATTAAGATCTAAGTTTTTTTTTTCTCTTATATCTATTTTTTTGTTAAGTATCAGTTTTGATTCCGATTTCATTTGTAGTTTCAAAATTTTTGCAAAATTAATTACTGTAACGTTAGTTTTTCTAGCTGGACCAAAATTCCATGAATCACAGTATTTTTTCTGTTTATTGCCAAATATTTTTTCAGCAAGAATAATGTATCCAAAAAGTGGCTCTAGTAAATGTTGCCATGGTCTTATTGTGTTAGGATTTCTAATTTTAAGATTCTTATTTTTTAAAAATGCCTCAGTAGCATCTGTCAAAATTCTATGTTTTGTCCAATCACCTCCACCAATACAGTTGCCTGCTCTAGCAGTTGCAATTCCACAGTTGGAATTTTTAAAAAAAGATTTTAAATAACTGAGAGAAATAATATCAGCACAAGCTTTACTTGCACTATAAAGGTCATCACCCCCTAGGTGGTCAGTTTCAGAAAATTTTATTTTATTTTCATTGTTTTGATAAACTTTATCTGTAGTTATAATAACTATAGATTTAATAAATTTATACTTCCTGGAAATTTCTAATAAATTTGAAGTACCCATTATATTTGTAGCTACTGTATCTAAAGGGTTTTTAAAACTTTCTAGAACTTGTGGTTGTGCAGCTAAATGAAATATAATTTCAGGTTTTGTTTTTTTTATACACATTTCCAAACTTTTATAATCTTGTATATTTTTTCTATAATCTTTTACAAATATTTTTTTTATGTTAGTGGTATCAAAAAAATTTTTTTTAGTTATGGGATTTATTGAATATCCTGATATTTTTGCACCTAAAATATTCATCCATACAGATAACCATCCACCTTTAAAACCTGTGTGACCTGTAATTAATACTCTTTTATTTTTCCAAAATTTTCTATTTATCATTTAATTTTTTTTTGAGTTTATATACATTATCAAAATGTTTACTTTTATCTTTTTTTTTATTTAGAGAATCTAAATTTTTAACATTGTCTACTGCATACCAAAAACCTTTTAAAATATGAAAGTCTATTACAAATTTTTTAATTATTTTTGGGTAAAAACTTTTTTCAAAATTAATATAACTTTTAAAATTTTCTTTCAAAATTTTTTTATTGAATATAGACATACCTGAGTAAACATATGCTTTGAAATTTTTGATATTGGTATTTACAGATTTAAAATTTAAGCTTCTCTCAAAGTTAACTACTTTATTTTTGACAACGCCTACAGTTCCAAAATCAGCTTCAGCTTCACAACAAATAAAGCTTACATCTTTTTTTTTAAGCACGTGATTTTTAAAAATTTTATTTAAGTTTGTCTCAAAAATTGCATCTCCATTTACAATTATAAAATTCTCAGATTTAATGAATTTTTTTACTTTATAAATTCTTTGTGCAATTGATGTATCAAATCCTGTATCAATTGTATCTATTTTGTATTTTCTAAATTTTATTTTGTCTATGAATTTTATAATTTGTTCTCCCTTATAGCCAATAGGTAAAATAAAATGATTGAAGCCATTTTTTTTTAGAGTGTTTAAAATATACCATAAGATTGGTTTACCCTGAGCTTTAATCAAAGTCTTTGGAAATTTTTTACCTAGTTGACCTAACCTAGTTCCTTTTCCTCCACAAAGTACAATTGCTGTTCTATAAATCATTATCTTGTTTGTAAACTTTAAAAGATTTTATAATAAAATTTATTTTCATTAATGTTCCACATCCTACTCATTATTTAGATAAAATATTTTTTGCTTTCTTAAATAAATAATAAAAAGGGGATAAATATACATTAATAAATATTAAGTTTTGTAAAATATGAAGCCAGAAATTAAAATAATTTAAAGCTCTTTTATCTTTAGATAAATAAATATTAACCATTGACCTCGCAAAATCTTTCAATGCAAAATTTTTACACAAATAATATCTTTTAAATGGCATTCCATTAGCTCTGTAGTAATCTAAGATATTAGGTATCCTTACAATAGCAAAAAATGTATACAATGTAGACCATTCTCTAACACCATGAAGATTAATACTTAATGGTTCTGCTTGAACATAAGCTTTTGAGTCTTTAAATGCATTCGCAAAAATAATTGGACTTACATATGTACTTTCAGGTGTTGCTAAATGTCTTGTATCTTTTATTTTTTTCATATTAATATATTTAACATTTTCATCCCACAACTTTCTTCTAAATAGACTTAAAAATGTCCCTATTAAAAAATCAAAACTTATTGCTGGATCTATTAAACTCCAAAATTCAGTAGACATACTTTTTTTTACTTTAGAAAATCTCTCCATCTTATTGGGTAAATTATAAGTTGAAAAAGGATGTTTATATTTTTTCAAATAAGTTGCACTTAATTGATAGGAATTGATAAAAAAATAATCAGTTTTTTTATGTCTATTTAATAGTTTGTAAATTTTTTTTAATGAATGTGGTAAAAGCATATCATCATTTCCAATAGTCCACACAAACTCGCCTTCAGCCATGTCTACAACTTTTAGAAAATTTAAGGAAATACCTAAATTTCTTTTAAATTTATGAAACTTTATATTTAATCTTTTTGAATATTTTTTGATAATTTTACTAATATTGTGTTTTGAACCATTGTCAGAAACACATACTTCAAATTTTAAATTTTTATAGTTTTTTTTGCTTATATAAATAGACTCTAAACAATTCTCTAAATGAGTTATTCTATTATGAGTTGGTATGCAAATACTTAGTAACATCTTTTTTTTATATATTCATTTTAAATTTTTACAAGATAATCTAAAAGAATGATTTAACTTAATTATATTTTATGAAGAGCTGAAACTAAATTTTTAACAAAAGAACCTGTAACAATATCTTCTTTTAAATATTTATTTATTATTTCTTTATTACGAACTAAGTTGGTGTAGTTATTTCTTTCAAAAATAGTTTTGGTTAATTCGTGGGTCCAAATCGAATTTATTCCATAAACCCTTGCAAACTTATGAATTATGTTGTTCTTAAGATTAATGAACCCTTTATCTTTAAATATTAATATTGGTTTATAATCTACTATTGCCTGATCTAACCCTGATGATTTATGGCCTAAGACGATTTCAGAGTGTTGAACTAGATTTGGTGTTTTTTTATATATAATTTGTCTATTTTTAAATGGATTGAAAGTGTAGTCATATTTACCAGATGCAGCTATAACTACTTTAGAATTTGTCCAATTTTCAATTTTTTCAAAAACATCATTAATTCTTTTATAAAATCCCTCTATATCATAGTTTGGATTAATCATTTTAAACAAAGCAGCATCTGGCGATAAATTTACTGCCTCATCTACATAAATAATATATCTTTCATTAATTATTGGTTCCTCCCTATGCCAAAGTATATTAAAAGATGGTAAACTTTTATAAATTAAATTTTTTTTATAAATTTTATAAGCTTGTTTTCTGCCCTCACTGCCAGTTCCAATTATTAAAGATGGATTTTTTTTATAATTTTTTATACGTATTTTTAAAAGCTTTAAATTTACTTTAAATTTAGACCATAAATTAGGAACATAAGGATATGGTATTAAGTGATGTAGAACATATTTAATTTTATATTTATTAAAGATTTCTAGATCTGGGTTTTCAAATTTGTCTTTACTTAGTGTTCCTAGGGTCATTACAAGCACTATAGCTTTAGAATCTAATTCAGCTACTTTCTTTTCTAAATTAAGCAAGTTTTTTATTTTAATTACTTCTAACTCTGTATACCGGTATGTTTTGGAGCCACTAGCTGCAGCCTTAATATTTTCTTGTTTAAAAAAAATTTCTTCAGTACTCCATATTTTAACATCGAAACCATAATTTTTAAATTCATCTAACTTATATTTTCTAGGCCATGTATCAAATATGGGTACAGAACAATAAATAATTAATTTCTTTGATTTGTTTAAATAATTATTAAGAAGCATTTATTTCTTTATATTATGTCTTTCCTCATAATCTTCAGCAAGTTTATCTAGAATAGATATAGCTTCTGGACTAGCAGTCTCTGCTGCATAAGCTCTTCCTTGGGCAAAGTTTTCAGCTAAAGTAAAAAATTTTTTTGGCTGCTTCCAGCCACAAATTTCGTAAACCTTACTTTTTGGAGTATCAGTTTTAAAAGACATACTAATTTAAAATAAAAAATAAATTTATAATCACCAAATGCCCCAACCACCATCAACTGCTAAATTTTGACCAGTTACATAACTTGATAGGTCGCTTGCTAGATAGGCGATTGCTCCACGAAAATCATCTTCTGTTGCCATTCGTCCTAATGGAGTTCTTTCATTATATCTTTTAACAAAAATTTCTGGTTGATTTCTAAATACTCCTCCAGGCGATAATGTATTTACACGTACACTGCTTGCCAATGTGGTTGCTAACCAACGCGTAAGTTGAATTAATCCACCTTTAGAGGCAGCATAAGCTGCCGGGTTCCCCATTGATGTTCCTTCATAAAGTCTATGGTCAGGCCCCCAAGTTCCATAAGTTGAACCAATATTAATAACATTTGCACCTTTGCTTTCCTTTAATATTGGGCTTAACCCTTGGATAAGACCAAACACTGCAGTTAAATTAACCTCTAATGCACTTCTCCAAGTTTCAACAGATTGTTTCTCAAAGTCCGTTACCCAACCTTCTAAATTTGTGTCACCAACAAATGCCGCATTATTTATAAGAATATTCAGTGGAGCACCTTTGTTACAAAGAGTAGAAATCAATTCTTCACGATCATTTTGAATACCTAAATCACAATCATGTATTTGAACATCGACCTTGAAATTATTTGTAATCTCATTTGTTAATTTTTTATAATCTGATCCATGACGATCAACTAAAATTAAGTCAGCCCCTAACTCAGCCAAGGTTAATGCAATGATTCTCCCTATATGGCCATTAGCTCCCGTAATAAGCGCTCGTCTGTCTTTTAAAGACATTAACTTTGAAAGATTTAACATTTTAATTTTTGTAGTTTATTTTATTCCTTTGATAATAACAACTCCGCAATCTTAAAATCAAACGACGTATCAATATCAAGAGCACGTTCAATTGGAATATGAACATGACGAACTTTGCCACTAAAAATACCATTATTTTCTAATACAAATTTTGGAGTTGTAACATATGCTACTGTAGTCATATCATAGACATATGGTGTGTCTTGTCTTCTTGTTATGGTTTCTTCTGGTGAAATTACAAGATTAGCCATACCTTTTTTATCAATTTTAACCATGTTGAAATATGGACTTCTATGAGAGTCTGTAGCTGTAATTATAATATCCGCATTACCTTTTTGATATTCAATTAGACAATTTTTTAAGTCATCAACGGTTCTCAACGGTGCAGTAACTGGGACAATAATCAAAATATCTGGATAACCACCATCTAATTTATTAATACTATCTAAAGCATGTCTCCAAACTAACCACTCAGGGGTGTCATCTTCAGCTAGCTTTTTGGGTCTCATAAATGGTACTTCAGCGCCAGCATTAATAGCTATATTTGCAATCTCTTCAGAATCTGTTGAAACAATTACTCTATTAATCTCTTTGAGTTCTTTTATTTGGTTAATAGATCTTACAATTAAAGGCTTCCCAGCAAGTAGTTTAATATTTTTATTGGGTACCCCCTTTGAACCACTACGAGCACATATTAGAGCAATGATATTCATTTTTAAAATTATATAATATTAGTTATATTAAAGATACTAAAGATGAAGATTTTGATGATTTTTTAATAGCTTTAATTATTTTGATTACTTCTAATCCATCCTTGCCATCTACTATTGGTTTTTTATTATTTTTAATACAATTTATAAAATGTTTCCACTCAGAAATATAAGTAAAGTCACGATGAACTTCATTTTTATATATTGTCTTCCATTGTTTTGCATCTTTCTTAAATAATTTTATTGTCCCATCTATTGCATTCCAGTGTAATGTACCTAGCTTCCCTATAACTTTACAAAACCTTGTGGCGTCATGACGATAAAAATCCATATTCAAATTTGCAATAATATCACTATTTTTATTCACACCTGATAGACAGAGTGTGATATGAGCTGTATCTTCTGTATCAATTTTCAAATCACTTTGTCTGTGAGTTGTAGAGCTTACCCATTTAACATTGCCAAATAACCAGACTAAATAGTCAATATCATGGCTTAGTTCTAATAATACACCACCACCAAGTTCTTTTATTGCAGAAACACTTTTTTTATAATCTGAGTCAGGTCTCCATGAAGGAAAATATGAACCAACTTCACTTCTAATTGACAGAATTTTACCTATTATATTTTTTTTTAAAACTTCACGAAACTTTTTTAAAGATTCCAAAAAACGGAGATTATACCCAACCATTAAAATGCTTTTTTTTGATTTACATATATTTACAAGTTTTAAAACATCCTTAGCGGAATTTGATATTGGTTTTTCTATTAACAAATGAACTCCTAGTTTTGCTAAAGGATAAGCAACATTTACGTGTTGACTAGCTGGATTAGCTATTACTGCAATTTGTGGTTTAAACTTAATAGCATCTATTAAATTTGTGACACAATAATCAACATATTGATATTTTATTTTTTTAGAAGCTTTATGTCTTAAAATAATAATTTTTGCATAAGGAAATAAATCTCTTGCTAATCTAGCATGTCGTTTACCTATGCTTCCATATCCTACTATTAACACCCTTTTAATCATTAATTTTTTTGGTTTATTTTACTTTTAAATAATCTTCTGGTAACCCAATATCCGCCCATGGTTCATGTATTGGATATACAACAGTTCTTAAATTTTTTTCTTTAAGTCGTTCAAAAATATTTGGCATATCAAGTTTTTCATTTTTTTTTATAACATGAATTACGGATGGCTCTAAAACATATACTCCAGCATTTATATGACTTCGCACAACTGGTTTCTCTTCAAAATCAATAATGTCAACACCGTTTGTTCTCACAACTCCATAAGGGTTTTCCCATTCATGATTACGCACTGCCATTGTGGCTTCTGCTTTATGATTACAATGAAAATCTAATAGCTCTCCATAATGAAAATCTGTCATTATATCACAATTTGATACCAAAAAAGGAAGTTTTAGCTTGGGAGATATTAATTTAAGCGCTCCACCAGTACCAAGTGGTTGGTCTTCATTTATGTAATCTATTTTTACATTCCACTTTTCTCCATTAGAAAAATAATCTTTTATCATTTGCCCAAGATAATTAATTGATATTAAAAAATGTTTAAACCCCTGTGATTTTGCACGCTCAATTATTCGCTCAAGCATTGGTTTACCATTAACTGGTAGTAGTGGCTTTGGACAATTTTTTGTATATTTACCAAGTCTCGTACCTTTTCCTCCAGCCATAATGACCATTGTATTTGGGATTTTCTTATGTGACATAACTTCGTCCCAAAGATATAGTCCAACAATATTTTTATTTTTATTAATAACTGGAATTTGCTGAATTTTATTTTTTATCATTATATCTAAAACAATTTCATGCTTTATTTCAGGGTTAACCATAAGTGAATTTTTATTAATTATTTTTTTAATTGAAGAATTTTGTTCTACTCCGTCAATTAAAGCTCGTCTAATATCTCCATCTGAAATAGTTCCTTGAAATTCTTTTTTACTATTAACAACTAATGTGAGTCTTAAGCCAGATTTGTTTAAATTTTTTAAAACATCTTTAATAGTGGCTTCTGTTGTAAGAATTGTTTCTTTCCACTTAAAATAATTAGTAAAATCATTATTTTTTTTAAATCTTTTTTTCACTTATCTATTTCTTTTTTAAGGGAATTTTTTTATTTTTTGATGAGTTAATTCTAATTCTATACATGTATCAATAACAAAATAAAATTTTCTACTCGTAGCTGATTAATATAATAAGATATTAGCATTTCCTGATAAAACTAGGAATATTATTATAAGGTAATTTTTCGATTTTTAAATTTGGATGTTGAACAATAAATTCATCAACAGCAGTTGTTGCTCCTTCAACGGTATCATAATCATCAATAACTATAAGTCCTCCAGTAACGAGTCTATCAAATAATTTGTTAAGAACAAAGGCAGTAGGCTCATACACATCCATATCTAAATGTATTAAACTAAATTTCTCAGAAGTGTTTTTTTTTAAAAAATCTAAAAGAGTATTTCTTACGTCACCATCAATTAATTCATAATTAGTAAAAGATTTAGCTTTTAATATGAAGTTTGTTTCCTCTAAAGACAAACCATCTCCACCACTCTTTTCAAATTCTTTAATAAAATTTAAATCACTATTTACACTTGATAAATCTTTAGTTGGAAAAGTACCAAAAGCATCAAAACCAATAATTCTCCGAGCAGATGAGGTTTCAAAAATTTGACGTAATGACAACCAGCGTATTAAACTATTTGCTTTATATACCCCAAATTCTGCTATTGTACCTGGTAAGTCTATTATTCTTTTATAAAGCTCTGTATGACATAATACTTTACCAAAACGGGACACATCACCAAACCACCAATAGCCCAACTCATAATCCCAATAGTTATCTCGTGTTAATTTTCTTAAATCTTTCATTGAATATTTTTTTTCCAGATAGGATATTCTAATTTCCAAATTTCATTTACCTTTTCCCATAAATGAAGGCTTCTTAATTTTTCTGTTAATTTGGCTATTATCCTTGTTTTCATTTTCTATTTATAAGCTTTAAATCATAAAATGATTTTTTTAATATTGTGTTTAAATTAACTTTTTTTATTTTTTTTATAATTTTTTGACTCGAATGTCCATCACCATATGGATTAATTGAGGTTTTCAAAATTTTAAGAAATTTTTTTGAATATAGTTCTGTCAAAGCTACTAAAATTGAATTTTTTTTTGGCTCACAATTAATAACACTAGGAGCTTTTATACGACCTTTTTGTCTATCACCAATATTTATAGTTCCTATCTTGAAACTTGGTGCCTCTAAAAGGCCACTTGAACTATTTCCTACTACAGCATCTACATATTGCAAGGTACTTAAATATCTTAGTTGCCCTAAAGAGGTAAACCCAATAGATTTTTTTGGGTTTCCACTGGTATACCCATCAATCATTTTATTTATCACTTTTCCATTCAAATCACTATTTGTCTTAGTAAAGATAATGTTAGTATCGTCTAGTTTATTAATAGCATCTAGCAATTCTTGAAACTGTTCTTGAGAAGTATTATTATCTAAAGTTACAGGGTGAAATGTTATTAATAAATTTCTTTTGTTTAATTTAAAATTAATCAAATTTTCTAATTCATTTTTGCTTAGAAGTTTTAATCTTTTAATATTTTCGATCCCCACTCCTCCCACATTAAAAACTCTATTGGGATGTTCACCTAGTTGAATTACTCTATTCTTATATTCTTCTGTAGCAGTAAAATGAAGATGGGACATTTTTGAAATACAATGACGAATACAATCATCCCATGATCCTTCAGTTATTTCTCCACCATGAATATGAGCTATTGGTATTTTTGCTATCATAGCTGCACTAGCTGCACTAAAAATTTCATATCTATCACCCAAAACTACTACAATATCAGGCTTAAGCTCATTATAAGCTTCTGCAATAGATGTTTGCGCTATACCCATAGATCTTGAAATTCCTACACTAGTATCAAAAGATAATTGCATATCTATTTTTTTATCAATTTTAAAGTCTTTCTCTATCTCTTTGTAGGTTGAACCAAACTCTGAACTTAAATGCATCCCTGTAACAATAAGCTGAAGTTTAAGATCTTTATCAGCTTTAACTTCTTTTATTAGCCAATAAAGCAATCCATATTCTGCTCGTGAGCCTGTCACAATACATATTCTTCTTTTACTCATATCAATTCATCTTCATTGTAATCTTTTGTTGCTCTTGTTCCAACAATTTCATCCCATTTCATAGGGCTTGTACCTCCACCTGGTCTTTTTGCTGTAAGGTTTTTTTCACTTAATATCTCACCTTTTTTTATTATAGTTTTAGTAACTATCGATTTTCTAACTATTTTTATATTTTGTAATTCACTCCTAGAGGGTTTTTTAATACTACTGCCAAGAGCTAACTCTATATTCCTTATAGCTATCACCATAGCCTTAAGCTGATTTGGTTCAAGACTAGCTTTATGGTCTGGACCCTCCATATTACAATCTAAAGTAAAATGTTTTTCTATACAGCTTGCACCCATTGCAACTGCTGCAATATCAACTTCTATCCCCAAAGTATGATCACTATATCCAAAATTTATATCTAACTCTTTTCCAATTGTTAACATTGCTCTTAAATTTACATCGTCCATTGAGGTTGGGTATTCAGTATTTGCATGCAAAACTGTAATATTATTTTTTTTAGTACCCGAGTTAATTAAAATATTTAAAGCACTCTTAACTTCATCAATATTTGACATTCCAGTTGAAAGAATTATTCTTTTATTTAGTTTTCCTATATGCCTAAGGTACGGAAGATTTGTAATCTCGCCACTTGGTATTTTTAATATTTCTAATCCCAAATCATTTAAAAGCTCTATACTTTCACGATCAAAAGGAGATGATAAAAAGATAATTTTTTTATTGCTACAATACGAGATGAGTTCTTTATGTGCCTCAATATCAAACTCTAATTTTTTTAACATATCAAACTGGGATTCCTTTTTATCTGTATTTTCTTTTTGATAAATTGCTTTTTGGGCTTTTTTAGTTGCAAGATTATCTGCTTTAAATGTTTGAAATTTAACAGCGTCAGCTCCTGAGGCAGACGCAACATCAATTAATTTTTTTGCTAAATCAATTGAGCCGTTATGATTAACACCCGCTTCTGCAATAATAAACACACTCATTTTACTAAGCTTCCTGCTTTTATAAAACTATTTTCCTTTATTATTATATTATTTTTTGTTGTCACGTTGCTACCAATGAAGCATTTAGATCCTATTTTAACCCCACCGTTAATAATTGCATTTGTAGAAATATGACAGTGGCTAGATATTAAGCAATCATGTTCAATCAATGCTTTAGAATTTATAATACAATTATCACCAATGGATGTATTAGCATTGACTATTACATTACCCATAATGATAGTACCATTGCCGATTTTTGAATGTTTGGAAATATAAGCATTAGGAGAGACAATAGAGGGAAGTGTAAATCCAGCTTTAATTGCTAAATCATAAAGTTTAATTCTTACTAATGCTGATTTAATATGACCAACTGTTACTAAAGCATTTTGGTATTTTTTAGTTAAGCTCTCTAAATCAAAATCACTACCAATAACTGGATAGCCTAAAATTTTAGAACCTAAAAGTTCAGGCTTATCAATTATACCAGCAATTTCAAATCGAGCTTCTTGTTCAATGACATCTATCGCTGATTTGCAATGACCACCACCACCGATTAGAATAATTTTATTCATAATGTAACACTACTTGGTATGTTAACAATTCGTTCTTCTAGCCACTTTGAATTTTTTAAATCATCACATTGTGCACCTTTAAACATGGGTAGTTTATTCATTAATGTCCAAACTGGTCTAGTCATAACACCGTTAGAATTGCTCTCTTCTAGAAATTTATCTCGATGTGTTTTATCTTTAAGAATAATAGAGTTTAGCCAATAATTTGATCTGCTATCTTTTGGTTCTTTAAAAAAATTATAATCCATATTTTTAAAAAAAATTTCATACTTATTTGCTAAATTACGTTTATTAGTAATAAAATCATTTAGTTTTTCTAATTGTGCCACTAACAGAGCGGCATTTAAATTGGGCATACGATAATTATAGCCAACCCTATCATGAT
>Ga0209534_10002041_pt1 | contig 20516 bp, 20 predicted proteins | sample COG_07_FD_184751 | JGI IMG/M metagenome (GOLD analysis project Ga0209534, IMG submission 184751) | Pelagic Microbial community sample from North Sea - COGITO 998_met_07 (SPAdes) (version 2) | ecosystem: Environmental > Aquatic > Marine > Neritic zone/Coastal water | place: Helgoland, sampling...
CTTCTCTGTATGTCTGAGGTGCTATAGGATATCCCTCTATAAACATGTCCCTCTTTTTCATTTCCAACACCAGTAACGTCCCAGTAACTGAAAAAGTTAACCTCTACTTTATGAAGCGCATCTCTTACTTCTTCAAATTTTGATTTGCGAATAATCGCATCTACTTTTTTCATATTATTATTGTTTTAAATGATTTTGGACAAATATAATATTGGGTTCACACAACCATAAAATTTTTAGGGTAAATATTTATATTTTTATATTATTTACAATAATTACCCCCAAAAATTAAGAGTATTAAAAAATAAAGTATATAATATTATTAAGTACCCCTATTTTTTTAGGGGTGTCCGAGAAGATATTTTATTTTATACTGGTTTCGGGTACAGTAAATCAATTACATATGATATTATGCTGATTATCAAGATATTAATTTTTTTATAATTAATTTCTAAAGGATTTTAGAGAGCCATAGTCCAGTTACAACCATAAGAATTCCCAAAATAACACTTCCAAGAGAATATATTAAAGGCTGAATAATGTAACCTTCACGGAATAGGTGTACGTTTTCTAAAGCAAAAGAGGAGAATGTTGTTAGACCTCCAGTGAACCCGACAATAAAAAAGAAATGCAGTTCTTCTTTTAGAATGTTAAATTTATGAAGTACCCCAAATAAGATTCCTATTAACAGACAACCGATGAGGTTTGCAGTAAAAGTACCGTATGGGTATAAGCTTGTAGTGTTTTTAAATAGTAAATGGATTCCGTAACGTAAGCTACTTCCCAATCCTCCTCCTAAAAAAACCCATAATAATATTTTCATGTTTCTAAGTTAGTTGTTTTATGCCAATCATTTTTATTTATAAGGAAGCAGCAGTTGTGTTTCCCATGTCAAAGGATCTTTATCTGATTTTTTATTTACAATATATATAGTCAAGGGGTAATACAGAAGTTTAGGATTTAATAATTCCATTTCGGTATTTAGCTTTTCCCAAGAACAGTTTATGTTATCATAAGGTCCATAATGTACTCCTTTTAATACTTTTCTCTCCGGCATAACTTTAGATTTAATAAATGTGTCTTTAGCGAAGTGAGGTTTTTTAATCGGTAAGCCAAGTGTCCGAGCCATTGCGCCAGTAGTTGTTTTAGTGACTATTGAAAAAACAGAACCACTGATATCTAAATTGTTTTTATTGGCATATGCATAAAGTTCATTGGAGCCCTTACTTATAATAGAGTCCAAAGCTGATTTTTTTTTTGAAAGGTTAGGTATATATAAAATTGTTTTGAATTATAGATGAGCCCTTGATTTCAAAACGATAATCATTCAAACGATCACTTAAAACACGGTCAATATTTTCAAGCCCTTTTTGATAATTCAGCCCAATTGATTTTTCCATCGAACCTTTAAATACCTTAAAAGCTTTAGCGAAAAAATTCATATTATCTTCCATAACCCATTTCAAGCTATCAGAGTCATTTTTAATATTCCACTGAACATTTGATGATTTAAATCCACCGAAGGTCATTTTTTGATTCAGAATATAAGGTGCTTGAACTGAGATTGTTTCCATAGACCCGATTCCATTTTTCCCATCCCAACTATACGAGGGATTTTCGGTACCGATGTTTTTAAATTGAAGTTTCATTGTGGAATCTTCTTTAATCAAAGTATTCCATTCAGACCAATTTTCAAAATCTTTTATATAATTGTAAAGTGTTTCTGCGGGAACTGATGTTCTTAAGGCACATTCTACCCTATAAGTGTTTGGTAAGTTCTTTATGTGTAACAATAAAATTATAAACACAATAAATAGTAATCCAAAAATAAAACACAAGTAATGCATAAGTAACTTTATTTTAAAATGAGTTTATGAGTAAACTAAGGTTTATTAAAATATTTAATCATAAAAAGAATAGCAATCGCTGCTATGAAGCTAAGTAGAATTTTAAAACTTCCTTTATAGTGTACTTGATGACCTTTAAAATCTTTCTTGTAGGTAAAAATTAGTACTGCTGAAAAGGCAATAACAAAAAATACTGCGAAGTGTAGTTGTCCATTTGAAAACATAGCATTAATTTACTACGAAATTATAAAAAAATAGCGCCAATCCTTTTGGATTTAAAATTATGTTACAACTTAGTTTTTGACTTCAAATTTTATATCCCTCTTGTTGCTGTTTGTTAAACATTTAACCCAACCCTATGATTAAAAATGAATTAGATGCCGTTCAAGCTTTTCATGAAGCTTTTAAGATTAATGTTAACCATGAGCCAACCATTAATGTATCAGATCAAATAAAAGAACTTCGTTTCAATCTCATGAAAGAAGAAAATGAAGAATATCAAGAAGCTATTCAGAACAATGACTTAATTGAAGTTGCAGACGCCTTAGGCGATATGCTATATATTTTGTGTGGAACAATATTAACCCACGGGATGCAACATAAAATAACAGAAGTTTTTGAAGAAATACAGCGTTCTAACATGAGTAAACTTGGTGCAGATGGAAATCCAATTTATCGCGAAGATGGAAAAGTAATGAAAGGACCCAATTATTTTAAACCGGATATAAAAGCTATACTTAATAGGTAGTTTATTTTACTTCATGGCGCCAGCCAAAAGGATCTTCGATTGCATTTCGTTGAATATCTATAATTTGCTCCTTCAATAAAGAAGCATAAGAATTGGCCAAATCATGAAGTATATAGCGTTTGTTTTGATATCCAAATCCTTTTATTGGGCTAACAACTACTGCAGTTCCAGCTCCAAAAATTTCTTTTAAACTACCGTTTTCTTTACTTGAAATAAGTTCATGGATTGTAACTGGACGTACTTCTGTTTTAATTCCAAGGTGTTCCGCAAGTTGTAAAATACTTTTTCTAGTTATCCCATCTAAAATTCGATCACTTGTTGGAGTAGTAATTAAAGTATCATTAATTCGAAAGAAAATATTCATTGTACCAGCTTCTTCAAGATATTCATGCGTACTAGCATCTGTCCAGATGATTTGTTGAAAACCTTCTTCTAAAGCTAGTGAAGTAGGGTAGAATTGTGCAGCATAATTACCGGCTGCTTTAGCAAAACCAACCCCGCCAGATGCTGCTCTACTGAATTTTTCAGCAACTTGGACATGTACTTCGCCACCGCTATAATAACTTCTAACAGGGGAACATATAATCATGAATTTATAAGCATTTGATGCTGTAGCTTGAACTCCTGCTTGACTTGCAAAAACAAAAGGTCGTACGTAAAGTGAATTATCTGTTCCTTTCTTAATCCATTCTTTATCAAGCATTAATAACTTCTCAAGTCCCTCGAAAAAGAATTTTTCTGGAAATGCAGGCATTGACAAACGTTCAGATGATTTGTTAATTCTATTGAAATTCTGATCAGGTCTAAACAGCCAAACCCCATCAGCATCGTCTTTATATGCTTTCATTCCTTCAAAAACAGCTTGACCATAATGAAATACACTTGAAGAGGGATCCATTTGAATGGTTTGGTAAGGAAGTATTTCTGGAGTCTTCCATTTTCCATCGGCATAGTCACAAACAAACATATGATCTGTGAAAATTTCTCCAAACTCTAAATTGTCAAAATCTACAGTATTTATTTTTGATTCTTGTGCAGCAATTATCTTCATCTTTTAGGGCTTATAGTACGAAATTAAAGATTAATTTTTTAAAAACACGTCTTTTTATTCTATCAATATTCATTTTTTTATCTTTAAAGAATCAAAAGAGAAAAAGTTATTACCGCCGATGGAAGTTCTACATTATACATGGAGGAATGGGATGAATATTATCATTCTATGCACGGAGCATATAATGAAGCAATGCATGTATATGTTGAATCAGGCTTGGCCTTCTGGTCTGCACAAGATTCATCTAAAAACAAACCTTGCTCAATCTTCGAAATGGGCTTTGGAACTGGACTTAATGCGCTGATGACATTAGAATACGCTCACTTGCATAATTTGGATATCGTTTATAATACTATAGAGGCTTTCCCTTTGCAATATCGTGAAATTCAAGAACTGGATTTTGATTCTTTTTTTAAACTAGAAAATTCAAAAAACTACCTTCGAGAACTTCATCTTTCCCCATGGGATCAAAACATACGTCTTAGTCCAAATTTTAGCTTTCTAAAAAACAAAATGCTACTTAAAAACTTTAAACCTATTATATCTTATGATCTAATTTATTATGATGCTTTTGGTTTTAGAGTTCAACCCGAAATGTGGAGTTTAGAAGCATTACGCCCTATAGTTCATGCTTTAGCTCCTCACGGTGTTTTTGTAACATATTCTGCCAAAGGCAGTGTACGAAGATCTTTAGAGGCTTTAGGTTTAAAAGTTTTCAGAATAGAAGGGCCACCTGGAAAACGCGAAATGTTACGTGCAATTAGAGCTTAATTATATTATTTTTACAAAAAAAATGAAGATTTTAATTAGTGGTGCAACAGGGTTAGTAGGGAATGTTCTCATTCAAGAAGCATTGCTAAAGGGAATTGAAATTCATTTCTTAACTCGAAATAAATCTAAACTTGGTTCTCATGATGGAGTTACTGCATTTTATTGGAATCCAAGAGAAAATGAAATTGACACAGCTTGCTTTAAAGGAGTAGATTCTATTATTCATTTGGCAGGAGCAACAGTCTCCAAACGCTGGACAAAGAAATATAAAGAAGAGATTTTATCTAGTCGAATTCAATCGACTTCTCTTTTAGTTGAAAGTCTAAAAAACAAGGAACATCAGATAAAAACAGTTGTTTCTGCCTCGGCTATTGGAGTATACCCATCTTCCATGGATAAAATTCACAACGAAGAAGATCCGGTTAAATCGGATTCATTTATAGAAGAAGTTGTGGTTGAGTGGGAACGGACAGTAGACCGATTTTTGGAATTAAACCTTAAGGTGTCTAAACTTAGGATCGGACTTGTCTTGGCTTCTAATGGAGGTGTATTGGAAACTTTAAAAATCCCAACCCAATTTGGTTTAGGAGCTGCTTTTGGTTCAGGTAAGCAATGGCAATCATGGATTCATATTTCTGACTTGGCACATCTTTTCATAACTGCTGCATCTGATCAGTGGGAAGGAGTTTATAATGCTACAGCTCCAGAAGTGGTATCTCAAAAAAAATTCATTAAACATCTTGCAAGTTCTATTAACAGACCATTTTTCATGCCACCATTGCCTAAATTTTTAATTAAATTATTGGTAGGCGAAATGAGTGCTTTGGTTTTAAACAGTCACTATATTAGTAATCAAAAAGTAACAGACACAGGATTTAAGTATCAATTTTCTACTTTAAAAGAAGCATTAGAAGATTTGTTGTAATTTTTTAATGTGACATTTTGACAATTTCCATGAAATGGCAGTACTTTTGCAGTCAAATGGAAAAATAATTTAATGAGTACGTCAGAAGAATCAAAAGATAAATCTAAAAAAGCAGCACAAAAAAAAGTTGCTTCTAAGAAAGGGCCTTCTAAAGAAGCAAAAGAACTAACTTCTATAAAAGAGTCTTTTGAATTAGAAAAGGATAAATATTTGCGTTTATTCGCAGAATTTGAAAATTTCAAAAAGCGAACTTCTAAAGAACGCATTGAATTATTTAAGACTGCTGGTCAGGACGTTATTGTTGACCTATTACCAGTTCTTGATGATTTTGAGCGCGCTTTAAAAGAAGTCGAAAAGTCAGAAAACCGTACAGAATTTGATGGTTTTAAGCTTATAAGTAATAAACTCAGAGAATCCCTTAAGTCCAAAGGGTTAGACTTTGTTGTTGTGGAAGCTGGTGATGCCTTCGATTCAGAAATACATGAAGCAATTACTCAAATTCCAGCAGGCGATGACCAGAAAGGGAATGTTATTGATGTAATTGAAAAAGGCTACATGTTAGGTGATAAAATCCTACGTTACCCTAAGGTTGTTGTGGGTCAATAGAACACTTATGCTAGTAGTCTAAAAAATAAAATATGAAACAAGATTATTATGATATTTTAGGAGTCTCCAAAGGAGCGACTAATTCTGAAATAAAAAAGGCTTACAGAAAAAAGGCAATAGAATTTCATCCGGATAAAAATCCTGGAGATTCTAGTTCTGAAGAAAAGTTCAAGAATGCTGCAGAGGCTTATGAGGTTTTAGGTGATCCAGATAAAAAAGCAAAATACGATCAATACGGTCACAGTGCATTCGATGGAAACCAGGGTTTTGGTGGAGGTGGAATGAACATGGATGATATTTTTAGTCAGTTTGGAGATATTTTCGGTGGCGGTTTTGGCGGAGGCGGAGGCGGAAGAGGCCAACGCAGAGTTAAAGGAAGTAACTTAAGAATCCGAGTAAAATTAACGCTAGAAGAAATTGCTTCGGGTGTTGAGAAGAAAGTTAAAGTAAAACGTAAAGTTCAGGCTAAAAATGTATCCTATTCAACCTGTGGTTCTTGTAATGGTTCTGGTCAAACAGTTCGTATAACGAATACTATATTAGGAAGAATGCAAACTGCTGCAACCTGTCCAACATGCTCAGGTTCCGGTCAAACAATATCTAATAGACCATCAGGAAGTGATTCCCAGGGGATGGTTCAAGAGGAAGAAACTGTTTCGATACAAATTCCAGGGGGAGTTGAGGATGGAATGCAATTGAAGGTCTCTGGAAAAGGAAACGCTGCACCAGGTAATGGTGTTTCGGGAGATTTAATTGTTCTGATTGAAGAGCACATTCATGATCATTTTATGCGCGAGGGCAACCACCTTCATTATGATCTATATGTTTCTATCTCAGAGGCTGCTCTTGGAATATCAAAAGAATTTGATATGCTTGAAGGTAAGGTGAGAATTAAGTTAGAGCCTGGAATTCAATCAGGAAAAACCCTTCGTCTTAGAGGCAAAGGTTTGCCTGATGTTAATCGATATGGAACTGGTGATTTATTAGTTCATATTAATGTTTGGACTCCCAAAACTCTTAACAGAGAACAAAAACAGTTTTTTCAAAAGATGATGGACGATGAAAACTTCACTCCTAGGCCTGAAAAATCTGATAAATCCTTTTTTGAAAAGGTTAAAGACATGTTTGCCTAATGTTATAGCATAAATATAATTGTGTGTATTTCTTAATAAGTCCTTTATGGGTTTGTATTTGTTTTCACACCATTTTTCCCATCCTTTTTTAAGGGTGGGTTTTATTTTTTAGCCCTTTTTTTGTTCTATATTTGAGTATATTTTCTTTTTTACTATGCAAAAGCTATTGGATTTTTTCAACTATCAAATTAAATTAGGATCCTCGATTTCCTTTTCAGTGAAATCTACTCTTATCATTTTAATCGTATTTATTTTTACGAGGTATTTTTTAAAATTAATTCGTCGTATAGTTTTCAGAACTCTAAATAAACAAGCTCAATATACTTTTAAAAGTATTTTCTCCTTCTTCAATTATTTTGTTTATATCATTGTTATCTTAATCACCTTCGAGAATATTGGGGTAAATGTTACAGCAATTTTTGCTGCTTCAGCAGCCTTACTAGTTGGTGTTGGTTTAGCACTTCAAACTTTCATACAAGACATCATCTCGGGTGTTTTTATTATTGCAGACCAAACAGTTCATGTCGGAGATATTATTCAGTTAGATGGTCAGGTTGGGAAAATAGAGAACATAACTTTAAGAACAACAAGAGCGGTAACCATCGATAACAAGGTGTTAATTATTCCAAACCATAAATTTTTAACTTCAATTTTATATAATTGGACAGAAAATGGAACTTTAACCCGAGAAAATATTCATGTGGGAGTTGCTTATGGTACAGATCTAGAGCAGGTTAAGAAACTTTTAATTGATTTGACTCTAGAATTTGCAGAGGTAATGAAAGAACCAGAGCCAGATGTTCTTTTTAATGATTTTGGAGACAATTCTTTAGACCTTAAACTCAGTTTTACAATCAATAATAGTTTTGCATCGGGAAAGGTTAAAAGTTCTATTCGATATAAGATTTATGAGGTTTTTAATGCAAATTCAATTGACATTCCTTTTCCGCAGCGTACGGTATGGCTTAATCAAGTAGAATCTAAAAGTAATGACTAAAATATTAATTATAGAAGATGAAGAACCCATTCGTCGTGTTCTTGTAAAAATCTTAGGTGAAGAAAACGACCAATTTGTTATTTCTCAAGCTGAAGACGGAAAGCAAGGAACGAAGATGATTTATGAAGACGAATTTGACCTTATCCTTTGTGACATTAAAATGCCAAAAATGGATGGGCTTGAGGTTCTTGACAAGGCAAATAAAAAAGGTGTAACTACCCCTTTTATTATGTTAACTGGTCATGGAAATATTGAAACTGCAGTGCATGCGATGAAAATCGGTGCTTATGATTTTATACCCAAACCTCCAGACTTAAACCGACTCTTAATTTCGATTCGAAATGCGATTGAAAGCAAACATTTGATAAAAGAAAATGTTCGTTTAAAAAAGAAAATTGCTAAAAAGTATGACATTATTGGGTCAGCTCCTAAAATCAAAAAAGTAACCGAATTGATTGACAAAGTTGCACCGACACAAGCACGAATTTTAATAACGGGCCCAAATGGAACCGGTAAAGAATTGGTTGCTCATCAAATTCATCAGAAAAGTGATCGATACCATCACCCACTGATAGAGGTTAACTGTGCCGCAATTCCCTCGGAATTAATTGAAAGTGAGTTGTTTGGTCATCTAAAAGGGGCTTTTACCTCTGCTGTAAAAGACAGAAAGGGTAAATTCGAAGCAGCTACTCAAGGAACACTTTTTCTAGACGAAATAGGAGATTTAAGTCTAAGTGCACAAGCAAAAGTACTTCGAGCTCTTCAAGAAAATAAGGTTCAGCGAGTTGGTAGCGATAAGGATATTTCTGTCGACGTTAGAATATTAGCCGCAACCAACAAGAATTTAAAAGAAGAAATTAAAGCAGGAAGATTTAGAGAAGATTTATACCACAGACTTGCAGTGATTTTAATTGAAGTACCACCACTTTCAGATCGAAAAGTGGACATTCCTATTCTTGTAGAACACTTTATAAGCCAGATTTCTAAAAAAGATGGTATTCCAATAAAAAAAATAGACACTGCTGCTTTGGTTTTGCTAAAGCAATACCCATGGTCAGGTAATGTTCGTGAGTTAAGAAATGTCATTGAGCGCCTTATGATTCTTGGAGATAATCCAATTACTAAAAAAAACATTGTGCAGTTTGCACCAAAATAATTTAAATATGAAAAAAATAAGTATTTTCTTGCTTCTTTTCTGTGGAGTTCTTAACGCTCAACCCAATGCAGAAGTAGACAAACAACTAAAATCAATTTATTCAGCCGCTCTTTTAGAAGGACAAAGTTATTCCTGGTTAGATCACTTATCAAATCAGATTGGAGGACGTCTATCTGGTTCTCTTAACGCAGAGCGAGCTGTTGAATGGGGTAAAGAAGAATTGGAGACTCTTGGTCTAGATCGTGTTTGGTTACAGCCTGTAATGGTTCCTAAATGGATTCGTGGAACCTTCGAATATGCTCATATTGAAACCAGTCCAGGAAATACAGTAAATATGCCTATTTGCGCTCTAGGAGGATCAGTAGCTACACCATTAACGGGTATTCGAGCTGAAGTAATAGAAGTTATTGATTTTGAAGAACTCCAAAGTTTAAATAAAAGTGATGTTTCAGGAAAAATTGTGTTTTTCAATAGACCAATGCAAGCAGATTTGATAAATACTTTTGAATCTTATTCTGGTTGTGTAGATCAACGATATTCCGGAGCAGAAGTTGCAGCAAATATGGGAGCTATTGCTGTAATTGTACGTTCTGTTAATTTAAGGCTTGATGATTACCCTCACACAGGTTCTATGAGTTATGGAAAACTACCTCTGAGAAAACGCATACCTGCAGCTGCTATTAGCACCAATGGTGCTGAGTTATTGAGTTCTATGATTTCTTTAAATCCAAAACTTCGGTTTTATTTAAAGCAAAACTGTAAAAACTTACCTGATGTTCAGTCTTATAATGTAATAGGTGAAATTACAGGTTCAGAAAAACCAGATGAAATTATGGTTGTAGGGGGTCATCTAGATTCCTGGGATCTTGGAGATGGAGCACATGATGATGGGGCAGGAGTAGTTCAGTCTATGGAAGTATTGCGTTTATTCAAAAAAATAAATTACCAACCTAAAAGAACTTTGAGAGTAGTTCTTTTTATGAATGAAGAAAATGGAATGCGCGGAGCTACTAAATATGCTTCCGTATCTAGATCTAAGAAAGAGAATCATGTTTTTGCTTTAGAATCTGATGCTGGTGGTTTTAGCCCAAGAGGTTTTTCAATAGATACTACCCCGAAAAAGTTAGCTGCAATTCAAAGTTGGGGATCTTATTTTGAACCCTACTTGATTCACATGTTTGTTAAAGGAGGAAGCGGAGCTGATGTAGGGCATTTAAAAACCGACGCTAATATTCTTGCGGGTCTTAGACCAGATTCTCAACGTTATTTTGATTATCATCATGCCGAGAGTGATACCTTTGAAGCAATTAATAAAAGAGAATTAGAACTAGGAGCAGCAACAATGGCATCACTGGTTTATCTAGTTGATTATTTTGGCCTTTAATTTTATAAGCTATTGAATTTATATACAAGAGAGTTTAAAAAAAACCTAAGCATTGCTTTTCCCGTAATGCTAGGTCTATTAGGTCATACCGTAGTTCAATTGATCGACAACATCATGGTAGGTCAGTTAGGAACAACTGAGTTGGCATCTATATCCTTAGGTAATAGTTTTGTTTTTATAGCGATGTCTTTGGGAATTGGCTTTTCTACAGCACTAACCCCTCTGGTGGCCCAGGCAGATGGTAGTTCTGATTTAAAAAGAGTAGCCGAAGTATTTATGCACGGTGTTTTTTTGTGTATATTTTTAGGTGTTATTTTGTTTTTGGGTGTTTATTTATCTCGAACACAAATGTTTTATATGGGACAACCTAAAGAGGTAGTTCTTTTGGCTTTTCCTTACCTTAATTGGGTAGCCGCTTCTCTTGTTCCATTGATTATATTTCAGGCTTTCAAACAGTTTTCTGATGGACTCTCATTGACACGGCCCGCAATGTATGCAACCTTATTTGCTAATATAATCAATATAATTTTGAATTATTTATTAATTTTCGGACATTTTGGATTCCCTAAAATGGGAGTAGAAGGAGCAGCAATTGGAACTTTTATTGCTCGGGTAATGATGTTGATTTACATCATGTTTTACATCAAATATCACAAGCAATTTAAAAAGTATAAACTGTCTTTAAATTTTAATCAAATCAAGGTTTTTTTAATTAAAAAAATACTTAAGTTAGGCTTGCCATCTTCACTTCAAATGTTTTTTGAAGTTGCTTTTTTTGTTATTGCTGTGTGGATGTCTGGTGTTTTAGGAACCAACGCACAAGCAGCAAATCAAATAGCTCTAAACTTAACCTCTATGACCTTTATGGTAGCAATGGGGTTAAGCGCTACAGCAATGATTCGTGTTGGTAATCAATTTGGTAAAAAGGATTATAAAGAACTTAAAAGGATTGCTTTTTCAATTTTCTTTTTAATAGTAATTATTGATATATTTTTCTGTGCCTTTTATTTGATTTTCAGTAACGATTTACCATGGATTTATCTTGAAGATAAAGGAACTCTAACTTCTTCAGATACACTTGAGGTTATCAAAATAGCGGCATCATTACTTGTAGTTTCAGGCTTTTTTCAAATAACAGACGGACTTCAAGTGGTTGTTCTTGGAGCTTTAAGAGGTCTACAAGATGTTAATGTTCCAACTACATTAATTTTTATTTCTTATTGGATTGTTGGCTTTCCAGTATCTTACTACCTTTCCTATTATACTTCATTAGGTGCAACAGGAATTTGGATTGGTTTGCTTACAGGACTTTCTTGTTCAGCAATTTTACTATTTTTACGCTTTCAGCACCAAACAAACAAGCTCATTTTAACTAAATAAAATCATTATGGAAGTACCAAAATTCTTAATTGCGGACAGTTCAACACTACAAGACGAAATCTTTGTACTCCACACTGATTATCCTCGCTTTCTTTTAAACGTTTCTAATGATGAAATTTCATGGTTTGAAGAGTTTAGCAAAGAGGATGAAGACGAACTTGGAAAAGTAACGGAGGAGCTTATCGAACAAGCTTTAACCTTTTTTGATTCAGAAATTGAATCTTTGGAGTAATGCTAGATCAACTTTTAGACTGGGATAACTCTTTATTCCTTTTTTTTAATGGATTGGGAACCCCTTTTTTCGATCCATTTTGGATGCTTATAACTCATAAAGCAACTAACTTCTTTGTTTATATTGGTTTCTTGTTTTTATTTTACAGTTTTAAAGGGGGTAAATCTACTTTATTTTTGCTTTTGAGTGTAGGTTTTTTAATTTTAGTTACAGATCAAGTTACTAATCTGTTTAAATATGGTTTTGAACGTTTAAGACCATGTCATAATCCAGACATTCAAAGTATTATGAGAATTGTTAAAGAAGGCTGTGGCGGTTTGTATAGTTACTTTTCAGGGCACTCTTCTAATTCTTTTGCATTAGCAACCTTTTTTTCTGCTCTGTTTTCTACTCGATTTCCGAAGTTAAAATACATCTTTTTTTTAATTGCAATACTTATTGCTTACAGTAGGGTCTATATCGGAGTTCATTATCCATTAGACATACTTTCAGGAGCTGTTTTTGGAACTATTTGGGCACTAGTTTTTTATAAAATTAGTTCTAATTTATACGCTCGAATTTTCTCAAATACTACTTTTGAAATTTGAAAATGAGTATTTTGTTTTCTGAATGTATTTTTCTCCTGGATGTAAAATTGTACTAGGGAAATGCGAAATGTTTGGAGCGTTTGAAAATTTTTGAGTTTCCAATGAAATCCCATTCAATTCTTTTGGATTAAACACAACAACCCCTGGCTGATCTGTAACTACATCCATCTGAATTTTAGTGGTTAAAGCCCTTAGGCTTGCATTTATATCATTATTATTATTAAGAACAAAGCAATCGTCATATCTCGAATATCCAAGAGCTTTCATTTTATTAAAATCAAAGTCAGTTCCAGAAACTTCAACAAACTTACCTGTGGGTAGAAGATTATCGTCTAAATCAAGGGTTTTAGTTGAATTTATCAAGAGTTCGTGATCCTCAAGATTTGGGGCTCCGCTTAAATTAAAATAGCTGTGATTAGTAATGTTTAATGGGCATGTTTTACTTGTTGATGCTTTATACTCGATTAATAGGGAGCTTTCGTGAAGACAATATTTTATAGATGTTTTTATATTCCCAGGATGACCACTTCTGTTTTGTCCAGGGCATTTATGTTCTAATATGATTTGTGGACTATTCCCATGAAATATATCGACTACTTTCCAGGTTACCTTATCCCATCCACTAGCCCCTCCATGAAGCTGAATTCCGTCTTCATGATCTATAGAATAGACCTCACTGTTAATCGTATAACTTGAGGATAGTCTTCCTGCATATCGTCCAATACAAGCACCTAAATACCAAGGGTTTTTTAAATATTTTTCAGAGTCATCATTTCCCAAAACTACATTTATCCCATCATACCATAATTCTTTAATGATACCTCCATAGGGAAGAACCACTATTTTTAAAAAACGGTTAGAGAGGGTTATTTCTTTCACTACTAATGTTTGTTGCTTTTTAATAATTCTGGATACGCTTTTTGGAATTTTCTTAAACGTGGAATGGATACGTTTTTAACATAAGGGTTGTTTGGGTTTAAACGTTCAAAATCTTGATGATATTCTTCGGCGTAATAGAATTTTTTTAAGGGCTTTACTTCGGTTACAATTCCCTTAGAGAAAATTTCTTTTTCAACTAATAGTGCAACGTATTGTTGGATCGTTTCTCTTTCACTAGCATTACTATAAAAAGCAATTGAACGGTATTGAGAACCTCGATCTGGACCTTGCCTGAATGGTGTAGTCGGGTCGTGGGATCCAAAAAACACTTGAACTAAAGTTCCAAAAGAAACAACTTTAGGGTCATATAAGATTTCAACAGCTTCTGCGTGACCTGTTTTACCAGTGCCAATTTGATTATAATTTGGATTTTTTGTTTTTCCTCCTGAATATCCTGAGTAAACCTCATGAACGCCTTCAACACTTTCATAAATTGCTTCTACACACCAAAAGCATCCCCCAGCGAAATAGGCTTTTTTTATTTTTTTTTGATTTGTTATTGGTGGATTCCATAAGGAATCATTCCGATTTATTGGCTTAGATCCACTTGATAAACAGGTCTGAAAAATGATGAAGCTAATTAGAGTTAGAGTACTTTTCATAGATTTTATTTAACGTTTGTTTTTTTCGATTGGATTAAAGGTAAAAAAGGATGGAATCAATTTATAAACTTAAAATTTCGACTAAGATAATTTCTTTTAATGCAATGTCTTTTTAAAAGACTGTTAAACTTAGTTTTTGAATTAACACTTTATTTAAAATTTGTTGTAATTTATTTGACGGTGTTTCTTTCCAACTTTTTTTTACGATTTTAAGTCCCTCTTAATAACCCTATGGAACCTGATTTTATGTGAATTAACAGGATGATTTTATAAATCAATGCCATTTCAGGTTGTATTATGTTTGTCTTGGGCTTTTTTTTCGGAAAATTACTATAACTAAATTACATTTAAATTTAGTTATTTATACTAAAATACACAAGCCTGCGCTTTAACAAAATCAATCCACTCTACAACAAAGGAATGCCAACTATATTTCGATTTAGTTTTTCGAATATTTTTTTTGGCTAAATTAAGATTTTTGGGAATCAAAAGTTTTTCAATCGCAGCCGCTATGAGTTTAGGAGTCTGAGAGCATGTAGCTCCAGTACCATCTTTCAATATAGGTATTTTAAGACCTTTTAAATCGGTAGTAACTAATGGTACCTCATAATGATAGGCTAGGGGAGTTACGCCGCTTTGTGTTGCAGTTCTATAGGGCTGAACTACAATGTCTGAAGCACTAAAATAATCTCGGGCTACTTTAAAAGACACAAATTCGTTTACAATATGAATTCTAGACTCCAGCCCTAAGCGTTTTATCTGCATTTTATAGGGTTCTATTTTATCATAAAATTCACCTACAACTAAGAGTTCTACTTTGGAGTTAAATAGGGAAGAATCAGCTAGTGCATCGATTAGAAGGTCTAAGCCCTTATATTTTCGAATCAAACCAAAAAACAAGAGAAGAGGAATGTTTTTATCAAGATTTAGTTTCTTTCTCGCTTCTTCTTTCGAAATAAGCACGGGTAAATTATTATTTATGGGATGAAATCCTTTGCTAACGGGAAGGTTTACTTCTTTTATAATTTGAGAATAGACATTTTCAGATAGAGTTGTTAAGCAATGCATTGAATTAGATAAATAGCGGTTTAAAAACCGATCCCATGGTTTTGGTTCATGTGGATTCCAATTATCAATTAAAGCAATTTTCTTAATTTTGGGCTTTAATTTCCTTGCAATACTTCCCCAGGCAAATGCCAGCATAGGGGTCCAATAGCGGAATACTACTTTTTTTGGTTTAAGTGTGTTTATTTCTTTTGCTAATGCGCTCCATCCAAAAGGATTATAAGCATGAATTTTTCTTTGGATTTGAAATGGAAACTCTTTTTTCACTGAATCTAGTTGTGATGTACCTGGAAATAAAAATCTAGGGTAAAGTTTTGTGAATGTCCAAACCTGTACTGATATTCCCTGATTTTTTAATTCATTTGCAAATTCTTGATTTGTATCTGCAATACCCCCTCGATAGGGATAAGCAGGCCCAAGAATTAGACAGTCAATTACCATTGCCTATACACTTTGTGTTTGGGATGAAGCATTAGGAATACTCCAATAGATTAAAATTAAACTTATAGTGAAGTACAAGGATAGTCCAATTTGAAGAAAATCTAATGAAACAAAATAGGCTTGTGTATTAGGGATCCAAATAATAAATAGACCAATACAACTCCAAAGCGCTTGGAATTTATTTGCCCAAGAAAGCAAATCCATCAAAGAGGTATAGCTAAAAATACTTATAAAAATTATTACGCCTAAGAATATTCTAGGCTGTAAATTTAATTCTGAAAAATTTGAAAGAAAGTAAAGCAGCATCAAATTCACAGAGATGAAATGAAAAATACCAATCGCTTTTTGAGAAAAAGTATATTGAGGGTTGTATTTCTTTAGATGATAAACATTCTCTATAATCTTTCTAGGAAATCGTTCTGCTACATCTGCAGGCCTCCATCCAGTTGGCATGAACCAAACTCTAAGTTTGTCGATCCAGCTTTTAGCATACCAAGCATCAGTAGTAATAGCCCATGCGTGTTGAAAATTAATCCAAATGGGATTCCAACTGTTAACAGGTTTTAGCACTCCGTATACTGGAGGTTCCTCATCTAATTCTTCTTGAAATGTTCCAAAAATTCGATCCCAAACACAAAATATTGCTGATAAATTTTTATCAATATAAATCGGATTAATGGCGTGATGCACTCTATGTTGTGATGGGGTGACTAATATGTATTCTAGCCATCCGAGTTTACCTATATGTCTGGTATGATACCAGAATTGCCCAAAAAGATGCAAAGGAGCTAGAATGATTATTATTTCGTGAGGAACACCTAATACTGCTGCTGGAATTAAAAACAAAGCTCCAAACCCGATGAGCGAAGAAATACTTTGTCTTAGTGCGCAAGCTAGATTAAATTCTTCACTACTGTGATGTATGATATGTAGGTTCCAAAATATATTAATTTTATGATTGAGTCTATGATTCCAATAACTAGCAAAATCTATGCATATAAAAGCTACAAAGTATAAACTTAAAGAACTTTCTAATTCAAGTACAGCTAAATTTTTTAAAACAAAAGGATAGGATATTAATATAACAACAATTTTGAGAGAGTCTTTAAGGATATTAGTCATTCCGGAGCTAAGACTAGCGAGTGTATCCATTAAAGTATAGGTTTGTTTATTTGTCAAATGACCATAAACTATTTCTATAATAACAAGTACTAGAAAACTAGGTATGGCCCATAAAAGAATTGCTGCATATTGATCCATAAAATAAAATATACTTTAAAAGTACAAATTAATTTTTTCCTATTAACACCCATTGACCATTAGAAATATGTGGTTCGGCTTGCTTATATTTTAAAATCTTGCTTTCTCCGGTTTTAACATTCTTGATTGTTACTCGATCGTTACGCCCAATTTTCGGGAGGTTTCTAACTACGGTCTCAACAGTTGGTCTTGCTTGTTGCCCTGCTCCAGATCCAACAGCTCTTCTTTTTGCTGCTAATTCCTCTGTGTTTAAAACATCATCTTTGCTGGTCTTTAGAATGTCTTTTTTCCTAGGTTTTTTTGCTTCTTTAATTGAATCATCCTCGTTTGAAGGTATAGAACCTTTCAGTAAAAATGAGATTAATTCCTTGTTTAAACGTACGATCATTCCTTGAAACAATTCAAAAGCTTCAAACTTGTAGATTAATAAGGGATCTTTTTGCTCGTGAACTGCCAGCTGAACTGATTGCTTAAGTTCGTCCATTTTACGAAGATGATTTTTCCATGTTTCATCAATTATTGCTAATGAGATGTTGCGTTCAAAATCTTCGATTAAGTTTTTACCTTTCGTTAAATATGCTGTTTCTAGATGCGTTACAACTTTTAATGTTTTTTCACCATCTGTAAAAGGAACTACAATTTTTTCGTATTTGTTGTTTGGATTTTCAAAAACCTGTTTAATTACAGGGAAAGTGAGGGTTGCATTGATTTCAGTTTTTTGTTGGTAGTAATTGAAAACTGTATCATAAAGTTTATCGGTCAATGTTCGTTCTTCTAAAGCAGAAAATTCTTCTTCTAAAACAGGGGATGAAATCGAAAAGTTACTGATAATTTCAAACTCAAAGTTTTTAAAGTCATCATTTTGTTTATTGTTAATTACAATCTCTTCACACACTTCAAACAGCATATTTGCAATGTCTACTTTTAGTCGGTCTCCTTGTAATGCATGTTTCCTACGTTTATAAATAACCTCTCTTTGGGCATTCATTACATCATCGTATTCCAAAAGTCGTTTTCGAATTCCAAAGTTATTTTCTTCAACTTTCTTTTGAGCTCTTTCAATAGATTTTGTCATCAAAGAATGTTGAATAACTTCTCCTTCTTCAAGTCCCATTTTGTCCATTACTTTAGCAACACGATCAGAACCAAATAAGCGCATTAGGTTGTCTTCAAGAGAAACAAAAAACTGGGAGCTTCCAGTATCTCCTTGTCTTCCAGATCTTCCTCTTAACTGTCTATCTACTCTTCTGGAGTCATGTCGTTCAGTACCTACAATTGCAAGTCCACCGGCGGCTTTTACTTCATCTGATAACTTGATGTCTGTTCCACGTCCTGCCATGTTGGTAGCAATTGTTACAATCCCAGGGTTTCCTGCTTCGGCAACAATATCGGCCTCCCTCTTATGAAGTTTTGCATTTAGTACGTTGTGCTTAACTTTTCTTAGATTAAGCATTTTACTCAGTAATTCTGAAATTTCAACTGAAGTAGTACCTATCAAAACAGGTCTACCTGCTGCAGAAAGTTTAGAAACCTCTTCAATTACCGCATTATATTTTTCTCTTTTAGTTTTATAAATCAGATCGTCAACATCTTCTCGAGCAATTGGTCTGTTAGTAGGTATTTCAACAACGTCTAGTTTATAAATTTCCCAAAATTCTCCCGCTTCTGTAATTGCGGTTCCAGTCATACCAGAAAGTTTATGGTACATTCTGAAATAATTCTGTAGGGTCACTGTAGCAAAGGTTTGAGTCGCGGCCTCAATTTTCACATCTTCCTTAGCTTCAATAGCTTGGTGGAGACCGTCAGAATACCTTCTTCCGTCCATGATCCTTCCAGTTTGTTCATCGACAATCATAACCTTATTATCCATAACTACATATTCCGTGTCTTTTTCAAAAAGAGTATACGCTTTGAAGAGCTGGGTCATGGTATGGATCCTTTCACTTTTAATTCCAAAGTCTTTGAAAAGAATTTCTTTTTGAACAGTTTCTTTTTCAGGAGATATGCCTGATTTTTCAATTTTAGCTATTTCCATCCCAATATCCGGAAGTATAAAAAAATTATCTTCTTGGACACTTTTTGAAAGATATTCTACTCCTTTTTCGGTTAGATCTACTTGATTGTTTTTTTCATCAATAACAAAATAGAGTTCAGCATCAATAATGTGCATTTCTCTGTTATTATCTTGCATGTAGTTGTTTTCGGTTTTTTGAAGTAATTGTTTAATTCCTTCTTCACTCAAAAACTTTATTAATGCTTTATTTTTTGGTAAACCACGATAGGCTCTTAGTAATAAAATCGCACCATCTGTAGTGTCTCCAGAAGTAATTTTCTTTTTAGCGTCAACGAGTACACTGGCTAGTAATGTTTTTTGTTTGTTAAATAAGTCCGCAACTTTTGGTTTTAATTGATCAAACTCATGAAGATCTCCCTGTGGAACGGGGCCTGAAATAATTAAGGGTGTTCTTGCGTCGTCTACTAAAACTGAATCTACTTCGTCTACGATTGCATAATGATGCTTTCGCTGAACTAAATCTTCGGGTGTATGTGACATATTGTCCCGTAAATAGTCAAACCCAAATTCATTATTGGTTCCGTAAGTAATGTCAGCTAAGTAAGCTTTTCTTCTAGCTGCACTATTGGATGGGTGATGATCAATACAATCTAGGGTTAAACCATGGAACTCAAATAGAGGAGCCATCCAGGCACTATCCCTTTTTGCTAGATAATCATTTACAGTAACTAGATGAACTCCTTTACCAGTTAATGCATTTAAGTAAACGGGTAGGGTAGCTACCAGTGTTTTTCCTTCTCCAGTTTGCATTTCTGCTATCTTTCCTTGGTGAAGTGTAATCCCTCCGATCAATTGAACGTCATAATGAATCATATCCCAAGTAATTGGCTTTCCTGCTGCATCCCAACTGTTTGCCCAAAGTGCATCATCGCCTTCTAGAACCACATAGTTCTTTTCCTGGGCAAATTCTCTGTCCTTTGGAGAGGCTTTTACGCGTAACTGCTCATTGTGAACAAAGCGTCGGGCTGTTTCTTTAACAACTGCAAAAGCTTCAGGTAAAATTTCATTCAAACAGTCTTCAGTAACTTTCAGACCATCAGCTTCTAAAATATCAACTCTATTATAAATATCTTCTCTTTGGTCAATATCTGTAATCTCTTTAAGTTGAGTATTTAAGTCACGTATTTCGGTATCAATTGCTATACGAGAATCTTGAATTTTAGATTTAAAAATTGAAGTTTTTTCTCTCAGTTCATCGTTTGAGATAGCTTCAAAGCCAAGGAAATGTTCGTTAATTTGATCCACAAGATATTGGATGGCACGTATATCTTTTTTCGACTTATCGCCGACGAAAGTTTTTAATATTGTATTTAAGATA
>Ga0209534_10002042_pt1 | contig 20508 bp, 33 predicted proteins | sample COG_07_FD_184751 | JGI IMG/M metagenome (GOLD analysis project Ga0209534, IMG submission 184751) | Pelagic Microbial community sample from North Sea - COGITO 998_met_07 (SPAdes) (version 2) | ecosystem: Environmental > Aquatic > Marine > Neritic zone/Coastal water | place: Helgoland, sampling...
GCGCTGTGGCTTTACTTCGTCATATCCACCTGTGGCAGGTGTACTAGGTGCACTACGCATCGTCATAGTATTACGTCTGTTTTGAGGCTTTACTTCGTCGTATCCGCCTGTGCCAGTCTGAGCTGGTGCACTACGCATCGTACCTACGTTATTAGTAGATGTTTTGGGCCTATCTAATCCTAAAAATTTTGCAATCTTCGGAGTCATTTTACCTGGCATTTTTTGGATACCAGTTGAATCTAATTCATTGATAATATTAATAAACTGATCATGTGACATAGTTCCACTTTCAACCATTTTAAACAGCTTGCTTTTACTCTCTAAAAACTTTTTTTCAGCTAACGCACCCTTCTCCATATTAGCTAGAGCACTTTCAGCTTTAAGTTCACGACCTAGTGTATTGTCGTCTCCTGCTGCAGCATCATCGCCTGCAAATTCGTCGCTCATATCTAACTCGTCATTTACTTCTGGCTCAGCACCCATGTCAGTTGGCATTGGCGCTGCAATTCGCTCGCCGCTAGCTATTAGTGTAGCGTTTTCCATTGCTTCTTTAGTAGACTTAGCAGTATCTAACATTGCACTTAGTGCTGCTTCTGCTGCAGCATTGTATGAATCTGCAATTTCAAAACCGATTTGTTCTTTCATTGCATCAACGATTGGCATAAGCTCTTGTACTTGCATCTCTGCTAAGTCTTCTACCATTTTTTGTACTTTGTCAACTAGTTCTTTTGCTGCTAGTAGTACTTCAGCTTGTTCCAAATCAGCTGATTCTTTTACTTTTGTTTTCATCTTTTTTCCATCAGTGCGACCTGGCGCAACTTCTTTAATATATGTTCTCAATGAATGCGAAATTAAATTTAATTTGTTGTACTGTGGATTTTCCCAATATGTACTGTTGCTTTCTTTAATTTCTGAAATCTTTGCATTAGTAACGTTTAGCATACGCTCCAATGAATTTGTGCTCATTTCCGTGATATTAATGTCATGGCCAAATGTGTTAGCCAATACTTTATTAATCTTTTCTACGTTATGAGCTGCTGAGTTTAAATCGTTTAAATACATTTCATAATTCCCCGTTATATAGTATATTTATAGTCTTTTTATTATTTTTACTTTCGCATCAGAAAGTTTCGACTTTGCTGCATCTGCTTTAGCCAACGAAACATTTTCGTTAATGCCACGCTTTGCTCTATTTTGATGTGTCCATAATTCATATAACGAGTTTTCATAGTCTGCGTCAAATTTTGCCAATTCATCGCTGCCCGATCTAAATGTCATACGCTTTTTAACAATTCCCATTGCAGTTTCAAATAATGCCAATTCTTTATATAGTATTGTATCGGTATCGTTTTCAACAATGTTGTAAAATCTTTTTTGGTGTCCTGCAAATTCTTTTAGCACAATATCAATTCTGTAATTCTGAACAGACACACTGGATTCTGATATTTCGGTGTTCATAGCAACTTGCAAATCAACATCTCTGTCTGCTGCTTCAGTCAGTTGATTAAAAACATTTTTAACTTTTTCATCCATTAGTCGTGGATTAGAGTTTTTCAGCTTTGCCAAAATATTATACATATTAGACTTGTCATTACTCATTCGTTAAGACTTTCCGTAATTATTGATGTTAAGTTTATAATTAGCTGCACCATTGTTTACTACTTTATCAAGTATGCCTCTAGTTACTAGATTCTGTGCAATATACGCTTCACGTTCATTTAGCGATTTTTTTTCTAACAACTTGTCTTCAGTGAAATATGTATCTAGAAATTCACTTTCTCTAGAGTTAATAAATGTAGGGAACCCACCTTTGGTGATAATTGCTTTCATATTATTGCTCCGGACTGCCGGGAACCTGAGGCTGCATAGCCCTAATAGGTACACCTGTAGCAACTCTGCGAGCCACTCTTTTTTCTTTATGATACTGTTGTTGATTTTTCACACCAAACTCGTCATTGGCGTTTTTGTTTTGATTATTGGCACGACGATTCATATTAGTTGCTGCGGCATTTTGTTTATTCACTGATGCTCTACTTACACCATACGCTGGCTCATCTTGCATACTATACTCTATAATATCGTGCACTTTCATAATAATTACCTATTTAAACGCTTTAATGCTTTACTAGCTGGATTGAATTTCTTAGTTTTTTGTGCTTTACGGGACATCCTTGCTCCCATTTTAGCTTTTGTCTTTTTCAGAGTCATGCGCTTTTTAATATCGATAGGCGCACTGCACTGACTAGGATTGGATACTACTCTGCCTGAACGTTGTCCGACTGTACAACGATACTTTCGAGTAATTTTATTACCCTTCCTGGCCCATACTAGTTGCGCTTCAACAACAGGCTCTGATGATGTAAATTCATTTAAGTTCATACAGCTATTTATACGAAAAGTGTTAAGACATTAATAGTGTAATAATCACTGTTAATACACCTGCAAGTACTGTACCTGCGGTACCTAACATAATTTTATTAGTTGTGTGTTGGGCTTTAATCATATCTTCACGCAAACGTCCAAACTCACGAATATTGTCTTCACGCATTGTTTGAACAGTTTTTTCAATACCATTTAATCTAGTGTCAATATTATTTACTTTCTCTTCCAATACACGATACCTTTCGGCACACAAGTCAACGTGTGCTTCCAAATTTTCACGCTCTATCTGCGTGGTTGCAATTGTAGTTACTGACATAGATTCACTCTTTACGGCTTAAATGCTTATTAGCATCGTGTTAGTAAAAGTCTTGGTATTGTAACGCCTAAATTTTATGTGCCAAAGTGTAGAGTTCGCTTATTGCTTTCTACAATATTATTTATCTGTGTATTAGTGTTTAAAAAAGTATATGTTTATTGTATCTTCATTTACAGTATCGAAAATGTTGTTTACAAAATTAACTGTTTCGTCTAAGAACGGAGTGAATGCAACTCTATGACAATCTTTTTTTAAGAAGTAAACATTATCGTTATTATTACTGTATACATCGCTATGCTCTGATGCAAAATCAAATTTCCACACATTATGTAGTCCTCGAAATGAATTTCCGAAGCGATATTTTACTACATCTTGTGCATAAAGAACACTAACCTTGATATCTATTGGCTGACTGCGTAGTCCAATTGTCTGGATCAGTGTGTTTAAATTTTGTTGTTGATTGTATCCGCTGTCGTTATGACTTTTGTGATTTGTAATATTACTATTTGTTATATCTACTAACGTATACGCTGTATAATGTTGTGTCAAAATAAAACCTTATTTGACTAGAGATCTTCCAAATGCTCTGCCTGCTGCAAAGCCGCCTGCGAATGCAGTTGCACCAGCCGCTGCTTTAAATGCTGCTTGCTTGATTTTACCTGGACCTTTTTCTGCGTTACGAACGTTTCGAATTTCCAATCCGTTTGCTCTAGTCATTTTTTGGAAACTTGGGAACAATTCACTTTTAATTGCATTAGTGCGGAAATATTGCAAAAGCCGTGTACTTGCAAGTCCACGCTGCGCAGTGTCTGAGTTTGGCCAATTTGAAACAATACGTCTGATACTTCTGTAGTTACTGTTTTGTATATCTAGACCACGTTCTAATTGCATAAAAAATGTTTGTGGACTAATAATATTTCTTCCGTTAGCCATTTGTTGAAGATATTGTCTAATTTTCATTTCCGGCACATTGACTTTATTACCTTGTATTGCGCCTTTTGTATCTGAAGTTCCGATACCGTTTGTGATAGCATGCAAAGAATGATACAAGTCCGTTCCATTTGTTTTATATGCTTTGAAATGGCCTCCACCGGCGGTTAAAGTACGTTTAGCGTATTGCTGTGCAATAGGTGCTGTTGTGTAATCATTATACATTGCATGCAGTGTAAGTAAATTTAAAAATGCAAAATCTAAATTTTTACGAATATCAGTTGCTTCAAGTTGTTGGCGTGTTCTGAACATTTTGCTTTCATTCAAACTACCTACAAATCCAAACTGCGAGGGCTTTGCTTCACTCATAGTGTGCCCTCCTTCGATTTCTGCCCATTGCTTTGCTGTATACTTTTCCATACTAGTATTTACCTTACAAATTTGGTGTCCAGCGATGACGTGGCACTAGTTTGACTTTATCTCGCCCTGCAACATATCCTTCGCCGCCATCTTGTCCTTTAGTAGAGGCAGTTACATCTGCAGGTGCAGCATCTAATTGATCAATGATATGATTTTTTACAGTCATAATTTTTACAACTAAATTTAATATAGCATTAAGTCCCTTGGAGTCGCCTGCCATTAATTTTGCTTGTTGCCCTTGACTGACTTTCGATGTTTTAAGCCAGTCGAAAAATCCTGTTGCAAGTTGATCTAGTTTGCCTTGCTTTGTCATTTGATTAACATAGTTATAAACAACAGCGCCTTTATTACTCAGTCCTGTTTCAGGAGTAAGCCACGCATCGATTAACTGTCCAGTTGCTTTTGCTGTATCGAGTATTTCATTTACTTCTGTTGTGTCTATCTTAGGTGTATGAGAAACATATGTTTGTCCAAACACAACTACTTCCTGAGTATTTAAACGCTTAGTATCTTTAATAGGAGTGCCTTGTTTATCTCCGAATTCGCCAAACAAACTATGTGCAGCAATACCGATAGAACTTTGCCCGATGCGCTTTCCGATTTCGCTACTGCCATCTACTGTATATGCAACATTGTTTGGTTCGAACACAAAGTTACCATTATCTTTTACAAACGGTTTACTAGGAGAGTACAGCAAGTCTCCGTATATAAATCCACGAATGTCGCTTGGGGTATTGCGCTCCATTAAGTCAAACACAGCGCCCATGTTATCAGCAAAATCCTGTCTCCAGTCTTCACCTTTGCCTGTACTCATAATGAATGACTTTAGCTCATCACTGCTAGTACTTTTGCTTTTGCCCCAGCCATTTTTACCAGTTAGTATAAATGTGCCACTTGCATCTCTGCCCCAATAAATGGTGGGATTGCCATCCCATTTAATGGCAACATCTGAAGTGTCTTGACTTAAACGCTGTAGTATTTGCGCAGCTTTAATTGCACCTTTACTACCTTCTGCAAAAACTAAATCTTCTAAATGCTGGTACTCACGACCAACTTTAGCTGCTTCAGTTAATATCTCTCGAGCTCTCATTATTCAAGTTCTTTCCAATTGGGATCATTTGCTCTGATGTTTGCTAATAGCTGTTCGCCTTCTGTACCCAATGCTGCTACAATAGCTTCCACACTGCCCATGTCTTCTTTGCGGGCATTGGGGCCTAATAATAATTTAGCAATCTCGTTGATGTCGCTGGTGATCAATCCGTTTGGATCTTTTTTACCGTTTGGTAAACGCTTGAATAATCCAACATAGTTACTCCACAGCATACCTTTTTCTCTGGCAATAATACTCAGCAACTGATGCTTGTTAGTGCCTTTGAATTTTGATCCTGCTGGAATACTATGTGTATGAAACTGCGCCGCATTGGCTGCGTTTGGTACAACCATAACGTCTACTTGATGTGTAGCATCACCGCTTTTTACTTCTACATGTACACTAGTACCACTTTGTCCTGTATTAAATCCTGCCAGGTCAAACACTTGACGCAGTTTTTTACGGATGTCAGCATCTTTAGCATCTTCCATATTGAAGTGTTGCTTGAGTTGATCCACATCCACAATCATGTCCAAGTCTCCACTTACTTTACCTTTGGTGGGTGTTGCACCCGATCCAATAGGTATAGCAGTGCTGTTGGTTTTTGTCAACACACCGTTGATTGTTTTCATAATGTCAGGTATTTTTTCGTGCGGAAAGTCTGTTGTATTAGGAAAGACATTGCCGCCTTCCTTTACATACTTTTTGAGTAGTTTTTTCTTTGTCTTTTTGTTGAAAAGACTGCTACCTTTTAATCTGTTGACTCTAAGACCACGTTTTTTACGCTGCTTAGTCCCGCTTAATATGTCTGCTATTTTCATCGACTTTACCAATACCTCTTTGAAACTTACGTGGATCTTTGGTACGTATGCTATTAATCAAACGCTTGTTTAGGTCAGCGGCAGTTTCACTATCAAAACTTTCATTAATTAACTTAATTAAGTTTATCGCTGTAACTATCACTTGTTGTGCATTTGACTCGACAATATGCTTCTTGTCCCGTTTTGGTGACATAGCATTAATTTCTTCCAATAATGATCTCGTTTTACGCTTCATCTTAATAGTATTTAGTAAATATTGTTGCTGGAGCATTGGTGACTAGCACTTATGGCAGTTGCAAAGAAAAAGGTTCTCAACATAGGATCCATTAAAAATAAGAGCAAAATCATCAATGGCATGCAAGGTACAAAACACAGGCACAACACAGGCTCATATTAATGATCACTGTACTTTGCAGTTCAGAACACATATAGATAAAAGATAAGGTATACTGCACCTTTGCTTCAGCACACTATATATTCAAAGTTTTGGCAATCTTTGTGTTTTGCCAAAAACGTTGCACCATTCTTTAAGTGGAACTTTTCTGCCATCTCTGTTAAAGGACTTAATGTAACAAATCTATTAACCCATTTTCGCTGCATACTGATGAGCTCAGCTACTCCGTTTACTAATTCTCTCCCTGCTTTTGGTTTATAACTCCAAACAGTGTAAAACACTGCTACTTCATTGCCAACAAACTCCAGATCACTTTCATTTGTTGGCACTTCTGTTGTGTACGCTACACATATACATGCAGCAATTTCGTTATCACGTTCCAATACATACACTTCTCTGCCCGAACGTGTCCGCCATTCTTTGCTAATATGCGGTCTTACTGGATCGTTTTCTATATGTACTAATTCTTCGATAGTTGCTAATCTAATCACTACTGACTCTTTCTCAATAAACTCTTAAGTCTATCTGTTGCATCTACTTGCGGATTTGCATCCATGTTATTCTCTGCGACAGTTTCGCCTGCAGGTGCTACACTACTCTTTGTTTTTAGCTTTTGATAAATGCTTGCAACTGCACCTTCATCTTCTTGTTCATCTGGGTCCAAGTCTTCAATCTTCAAACTGTCCATGTTAAATGCCAAGTCCAGTTTACTACCAACCCCACTACTACTGCGTGTTTTCATAAATTGTATTTGTACTCTGCCACGCTCTCGCATAGCTCTACTGCTGAAAATACCAATCAAGTTGTCTGCTGTGTTAATCTTACTAATACCGCCTGCAATATGGCTGTGGTCAAATTCAATCTCATCAACTGCACTACGATTCAACTGCGAAGCTGTTACAAACAATATACCAAGTTCAGTTGCCAAGTTGCGCAACTCTTCACTAACAAATTTATCTTTAATAAATTGATCGCTTGGGTTAACTTTAACTGTGACTGGCATCATAAGATCCAAATAGTCAACCAGTAGTGCATCAACATGCAAGTTGTGTTGTATCTGATATTCTCTCATGTATGCTTTGATGTCGTTAACAGTAGTACCATTCTTCATTTGTATTACTTGTAGTTTGCCTGCTTTCTTACTGGCCATCTTAACACGCAATTCTACATCACTGCTATTTTTCATAACGTCTTTGGTGCTCATACCTGTAAGCATAGCATCCAATCTCATAGCACACAGTTCTTCACTAAGTTCCAAACTAATGTACACCACGTTCTTGCCTTGCAATGCCCAGTTCAGTGCCAAGTTTTGCATAAACAAACTCTTACCACTACCACTGCCACCTGCAAAGATGTTTAGCTCGCCTGGATTAAATCCACCATACAATACTCTATCAAATGTCTCCCAGCCACTACTGTTCTGTCCTCTGTTGTCTTTGATGCTTTGTATGCGTCCTGCAGGATCATCCCAATAGTTTGTACCAAAGTTCTTAGCAAGTCCAATCTCTGTTGCCGCTTTGATGATTCCTTCTACTGTACCATACTCTTTGTTCTCTAACATATCAGCACTTTTTAGAATTGCTGCTTCCAACGCTTTGTGTCTACAGAACTGTTCAAAGTTATCCATAAACCAATTTTTATGTTCTGTGGTTAGTTTGTCTCGCACATCGGATATTTCAACACCAGCCACACCTTTAACTTGCTCTAGCATAGGAACATCGTTGTATTCATCTGCGTGTTTTTGTATAAAGTCTACTGTGTCTCTGAATTGTCTATCAAAGTAACTGCTTTCTAAGATAGCATTACACCGCACAAACAGATCCTTGTCAGCCAATAAGAACTCCAAGTATAACTGTTGTAGGTCTGCGCTGTAATCTTCACTCATTCATATCTCCTTGCAACTTCTTTGTGATGTATTCTTCTCGAGTATAGATCATTCGCCAAGCAGTGCCTTTGAGTGGCACTGCGCCATTCATATCCATAGTTATAGCGTATTCGTAGTAAGATGTCAACCAAATAAGTCTATCATTGCCATCGCTACGCCTTGGTAACCAAGCAAAATATTTTGTCCAACAACTTTGTAAATCAGTGTACGCACTAACATGTTTCATATCCGAATACTCCGTACTATTTGCATCTTGACTTTGCCAAGATCTTAATCTTCGTACTACTGGTTTCGACACTTTCTAATACACTCCTAACTGTGAATAATCTGCCATAATGCTGTGCTGCATCGTTAGCATCTTTGATGCCGTCATCCCACTCAGGAAATGCTACACTCCAGCCTCGTTTTACTGCAATGTTAACTGTGTCTATGCCTGCGGCGTCGAAATCTGGCAATAATACTATTTGTTTATCCAGTTCTTCAATTATGCTGCATTGAACATCACTCGGAGTGTTGCCTGCTAGTGCAACACCGCCTACCACTAGTGCATCCATCTGTCCTTCTGTAACTATAATTATGTCATGATCTTTTTGTGCATCTAAATTATACACAAAGTTTTTAGGATTCTTCAAGTAATACTTGGGCATTCCTTCTGGTCTATGTTCTAGTACCCAACGTGCAGTGTATCCTACTATCTCACCTTTGTGTTTGAATGGCAATATAACCCTATTAGCAAAGTGCATGTGCGGGCTCCAATGCCAATCTTCATAAAAGTCTACACCACGCTTCATCAAATATGTACATGCTAGTGCTAGTTTTTCTAATTGCTTGGAGTCTAATTTGTCCAAAGGATAGCTTCCGATTGGATGACTGTCTGGCGGAAGTTCGTCTGGATGCCATTCTACTGTTACTTTTTTTACACGCTCTTTGGATATAAACTGTCCAGCGATATCGTTTGCTTCTGCTTCTTTCAATAGCTCGAAGTTGACACGTTGTATATCAGCTTCATCTACTCCAAATGTTTTGAGAAGTTGTGTAAGTCTACCGCCAATGCGTTTTCCATCGCTCCACCCTGTTTTAAATCCGCAGTTAAAACAGTTGTACTGAAACTTGTCATCCTGGAACATTATGCCGCCTCTGCCGCGCTTGTCTGCACTGTGCCCGCGAGTATGACACATTGTACAATTGCCGCTGATCCAGCCGCTGGGTGTTTGCTTCCAGCCATAAGGTAGGTGCTGACGTATAAAGTCTAGTACTATCATAGTATGATATTAGCTTCTATATATGATTTTGTCAAGTGTTCCGACGTTGGATACGTCTGGTGTATGCACAAAACGAACCCAGTAATACATGCCGTTGAATGTATGGTAATTAGGACCAGTGTCAGCGGTTACTGTATAACTTTGACCTGTTACATCAAACCAATCACCACTAAGTGGGCTCAAGCTCATAGTGGCTTGCACTTTATATGTGCCTGTGTAATTGTTTGTGTATACTTGTAGAGTTTGCAATCCTGTTTTATTTGCATTTTGCGGTGGGCCTGCCATTCGACTACCGTAATAATCATCATCAACGGTATTAAAAACATTTACAGTTTCACTAGGTCTAAAACGTACAGCACCATCTCTGACTTCTAATACAAATGTAAGTCTATTATTTTGATCACTTGTGCCACCATAACTACCTATGTCGCCTGTGTTTTTAAATGTAATTTGTACATCATATAGTTTGGCATCCAGTAGTGATGTTTCTTCATGATCCAATTTTAGCAACAGCAGTCCGTTATCATAATCGTGTGGAACTAGTGTCTTAGTTAAAATTACACCAAGGCTGGTTCTATCTATAATATCAGCAGTATATGTTTTGTTGTGAAGACTTTGCGGTTTACGATCTGAATTTTTAACATATAGATCATAATCTACATTAAGCCCTCGATAAGCTACTAATGGCTTGTGATTATCAGCGCCATAGTAAGTAGTACCTCTTCTAGTTGGTACTACAACTTCCGCTCGTTGATTATATTGATATATTGTTCCCTGATGCATTTTGAAATCTCCACTAGTATTTAGTTGACTAAGTAGTACGATGACAAATAATATTCCAAAAAAATATCAAAACTTATTAGACGAGTTTCCATTTTTAACCCTTGTTTCGTACGGTGGGGCCGAATATGTAGGCATTGTACAAAATATTGATAATAATTTAGCAAGTATGTATAATTTTGACAGCATTAAAACCTTGAAAGACAAGCAATCATTCCTGGAGCTCGGCGAAGAATGGTGGTGGGGTACAAATAGAATGATCCCAATTAATATTATACTTAAAAATCAATTCGAACCTTTCAGAACGTGTCTAATAACGTTTAGTCTTAAAGACTTCGAAGTACTACATGGTCCTACTATTAGCCTCAGTAACATTGTTCAAAAAAGAGTTAAACGTAGAAATATTCAATTAGTTAGAAAAATTAACTAGTTCTAATACTACTGTTTACTTGTGGATCAATTACACTCAGTCTACGGCTGGTTGTTTTTTCCGCAGCATGCAATAATAGTGCTCTTCTGATATTATTACTTTTATTAGGCATGGTACTGTGTAGTAGCCTTGGATGCCATGCTACAAAACTGCCAGCATTTGCTGTGTATTGTTGATAGTTGTCGGCATAGAATGTATCCCAGCTTTTATCGTCTTGGATGCTTTTTGGATCGAACATGTATTTGTGAGTTCCAGGAACGTATCCCGTTGCTCCGTTGTGATCATTAAAATCACACATCATCACCATAAACTGTAGACCTAATAATTCTCGATTATATCGAAATTCTGGAAATCTATAAGGTGTATCAATATGCGGACGATAAAAGTTCATACCTGGATGTAATACAATAAAATCTTGCACATGCCATACCCAGTTATGTTCGCCAAATGCAGCGTCTGCATATTGTGCTAATGTATTTTTCATTTCATTAATTATAGGATGTTGAACTTGCTCAGTCCAATAGTATGCCCAGTCAATCTCAGTTTTAGGATTTTCGATATCTTTTATTTGATTCCACCCAATCCATTTTTTATCTTTGGTGTGACCACGTTCGGGATTTATTGTTTCTGCAAATTCATTGAGTTCATTTATTTTGTCTATACCAAACGCATCACGCTGAATTGTGAATCCCGTATGATTCAAATCGTGTAAAAATCCATCTCTGTTCATATTAATATCCTAATTGTTCACATATGATATTCATATGTACAATAACTGCCATTGCATAGCTAACTGCATGGGCTTTTTTAAAATAATAAGCCTTGTTATCATTTCTTGGTTTGATCCAAACTTCTTTCAATATGTCGGGCCAGCTCTGATTTTGTAGATAACGTTTGGCTGGACGTATAACCGCTAGTGTTGCTGCCAACTGTTCTACCGATTGCGGCTTCAATTGTTTTAAGAGAGTATCGTGCCCTGATAGATGAAATACATTGTCGACGAAGTCTTTGTGCTCCAAAAGTTGCCATACAGGATCCCTTTCCATTAATTTTTGTAAGTGATTGTCATCCCTGACGTCTTTATATATACTAAGATTAAGAAAGTCTAATTTAAAGAATTCATGATCTTCAGCTTGTGTGTGTTCTACTGTACACACATTAGTAAACGGGTTGCTGGGTACTCGATGAAAGTACACACCTGTGTTGTGTTTTCTATCTTTAAGTCGAGCTGGCACATGCTTAAAGTGTTTTAATACTTCGTTCCTGTCGGCGAAGTCGATATCAATATCAGGTAGTCCCATCTATCATCTCCTGTACAAAGTTTGTGTCATGCGGACTTAGTTTTGTTTTCTTGCCCCAGTAGTCTGCATCAATACTGTTTGCTACTCTAGCAAAACATTCATCTGGCATGCTACTTAGTGCAGTTTGTGCTCGTTTACTACTAAGCATAATCCATGGCGAAATCTTACCCATTTCACACCATTCAGCAATCAAGTACCCACTAGCACTTTCCCAAAACGCAGAGAAATAATCTGTTTCACTTGCATGTTCTACAAATCTTTCCAAAGCACGTTCTACACTTTCACGTTTGCAATGATCTTGTACAAACAACAAGTACATTTTATCAGTGGGCCAGTCTTTTAGTTTGGCTTTGTTTTTTATAAGCCATCTTGTAAATGCTTCTTGATCTAAACAACGTATGTTAAGACAATAATTAGCATACTTTACAAATGCTGTATAATACTGACTGTCTGCAAAGTCCTTGAACTCTTTGGGCTTGCTTTGCATTTCAATTCTATAAAACAAATCATAGCTACTAAAGCCTACCAAGACATCTTGATTATCTTTGCTCTGCCAGCGTCTTTTCTTTTCACAACTATGAGCCAGCAGAGTACCTTCACGCTGAAAACTCTTTTTGCAATATTCACATTTGAATGTGTTTTTCTTCAATTTAACACTTCCTATTGCAGTCACTAGTTGTTGTGCAGTTGTCATTTTTTAAACAGCTCTTTGATTTGTTTTTTATCCATACCTAACTCTTCTGCAAGTTCTGTAAAGTCTTGCTTGGTATTACTACTTACCAACAACTCTAGTTCATCGTCATTGTATGTGGGATAAAGTTCCTGCAACCATTTGAGCAGTTTACCTGCTTTACCTTTTTTCTGTTTGCTTGGCGGGATCCAAGGATGAAATTGACTGCTACCAATTCCAATACACTGTAATAACTTGTGTTGCAGTTGAGTTTCATGTCTTATAATATTGTAGTGTTTGTTGACTAATTCATTTGTAAGTTTTATATAGTGATATTCAATATCATAGTTCTTGGTTTGTACTGCACTTGTGTATCGCATTAGCACAAAGATATTAACTTTCTTTTGCTCTTCTTCTGTGAGGCTATCCCACCAACCGCGATCTCTTTGATCAATAGCTCGCATCTCTTCTTTGATAGATAGTTTACTCATCCAAACACCGCCAATACAATTACAATAATCACAAACCAGCCAACTATGCCCAAGCCGTTATTGCCAACTAGTCCTTTACTTTTAGCACAGTCGTAGCAATAACGATATTTCTTAGGTGTACTATTAGTACAAAAGAATGAATCACATGTCTTTTTTGCCATTACCATAATCCAATTGCTTTACTGTTGCCTACTATTATAAAGCCACATGTGACAATATGCAAGACAATCCAGAACGTTCTAAAAGCAAGTGCTTTTAAAACGTCTGTTTGTGTAATAGGCAAAAACTCTGGCTTGTCATCATCATCAAGCCCAACAGGCATGCCCACTGTTCTCGCCCACAATTTAAGCCATCGTCTTTGCCCACTCATTAATAACCCGCCACAGCACCATTTTTACGTGCTTGTATTTCAGCACGGCGTTCTTTGGCGAGTTTTCCCAAATCACCAAGTGCTTTTCGAGCTCGAGTTGCTGCCGCTTTATTACCGGTATCAAACTTTGCGCTCTCTTCAACGTATGTGATGTATGCTTCTTCGATTCTTTGATGTAATGTCATATTTTATCTCCTTATAACCCTTACCATAAATCCGATGTACTCAGTACATCGGGTATCTTATTTGTTTCCTTAACAAAATATACACAAGGACCGTTGTCCTTTTCTGTTAGTGGAACTGCTAGTATATGTCCAAATTTAAGTTTTGGAAAATACCATTTAACTTCTTGATATATGTTTACAATTTCTATTTCTTCAAAACTTGGCAAAAACCCTGTAATTGGATTGAAAACAAAGGCTTTAAACCCTCTATCATTTAAACTAGTGACAGGCAATACTTCAGGATCTCCTACCATAGGATCACATGTAACTAAACTCCAATCAAGCGGTATCTTAATTGTATGCTTTCCGATTCGTAATACTGCGGCAGGTGCATTAAAACTTTCTAGGAATACCAATGGCACAAACATATAATCAGCATCCTTGGGGTTACTGTAGTCTAATACACAATAACGTATGTCTTCAATTTCTTCAGGAACCATATCTAGGTCATATGATTGATTTTCTACTGTTAATATTTTTGTCATTTATAATCCACCTTTTCTATATGAAAGGGGTACTTGGCTTCTCTATAGAATTTCTTCCGCTCAGTCAAATGCCTCTTGCTAAATTTTGCACTACTGGTTATATCCCAGATTTGGACATGATCTTTATCCTGTGCTTTACGTATTCCTCTACCAATACTTTGTATTACCCTAACGAAGCTTTTTCCAGGCTCCACCAGAACCAAGTTAAAGATACGAGGAATATTAATACCCACGGCAGCAACTCCATAGGTTGCGACAATAATTTTGTTATCTGCTTCGCTGATTTCATCATATTCATCTTTCCTGTTTTTGCTTTTCATAGACCCGCTAATAAACACAGCACCGTCGCCAAGTCTTTCTACAAGTCCTTCTCCTGCACTGATACGATCCACTAGCACAAGAGTGTTGCCACCTAGAGCCATTTTTTCTATCAGTCCGCTCATATAGTCTAGTCTAGTTGTATTTGTAGTCAAATATGTAAGCTCGCTTTGGTAGTTGCCATAGCTTACACTGTCCTGTAATTGTAGTACGTTTACTTCGCACTGTGCAAGCACACCCATATCCTGTAGTTCGTGTGCGCTTAAACTGTTTGTGACTTCGCCTAGGCTTACTTCTAGACTTAGTCGTTCGTGATCTGCTTTGGGTATAGTTCCAGTTAGTCCCCAGCGAATAGGAATATTACTAAACGCACCGGTTAGCAGTTTCTTTAATACATCTGCTTTTGCTTGGTGTACTTCGTCTACCATAACACATACCACATCTTCTGAAAATGCATGCAACCCCCAGTCTTGTTCACCGTCACGGAAACGCTTCTCCATAATGTTTAAACTTTGCCAAGTACAAATGGTATGTGTTTTACCAAACTCTTTGCGGTCACCAAAGTATACACCCACATCCAACCCCAAGTTAATGTAGTCTGCTTCTGTTTGTGTTACTAGATCCTTGTTGGGTACGATAACAATACTGCGTCCGTATGCTTCACACATGTAGCTTAGTGCCGCTGTAATTAACGTCTTACCTGCACCCGTAGCGATCTCTTGTAAGCACTGCGGTGTTTGTAAAAACTCGTTAATAACTTTAACTTGATAATCTCTAAGCACAACTGGTTGACCAGCCGCTGGATGTTTAGCGGGCCATTGCCTGTCACTGAACAACTCTTCTGTTACTGTATCCCATTTAAGTTCATGGTGCTGTCTGTGATCCTCAATCTCAATACCATAGCCTTCTTCATCTAGTATGGGAAGTATAGTAGGCAAACAATTTACAAAAGTGCTGCCACCCATTGTAAAGTAACCCACACACCCGTCCCATCTGCCTAGTTTGTATGCAGGTACATGAAATGCATGTGGCAAAAAGAACTTTAATTTCTTTTCCAGTTTGCGTCGAGTAGTTAATGCAAGTCCTTCAAACTTACAATTAACCTCGTCTTTGAGGATAAGTTTTGTTTTCATATTTTAATAATACACTCGGTTTAGGATGTTGTCAATAGCTAGGTAAACTTGCTTTGGATTGCAGATTGCTTGCATGGTTTTCCATTCGTTGCAATTGCATTTGTAGTTCACTAATTTGTTGCTGTAACTGTCGAATCTCTTCGTCTTTGTTTTTGATTTCTATTAATCCGCGATATCCATATTCTGTATAACTGTCCATGTTTCTCTCCAACTACAGTATTACTTATAAAATAAGGGGACTAGCAAGATGTCTTACTAGCCCCCTCGAGGTCTAACTGGTGTGAGTGAGAGTGACGCAGACAGAGGAGTACACCAGCCAGTATTGGTAACCATTATTATTGTTGTAAGTTGGTTACCAAATTCTTTTTAAACTCGTTTCATACAAGTGGACTCTGCATAACTCTTCCACTTGTTGGTATTCATTTTTTTAAGATCTGCAATTTTAAGTACCATACGCAAGCTCATCTCACGTAGTCGATTTTTGTTAGTGTAGATATAATCCATCAGATCAGCTTCTTCTTGCTCACCGAAGTTATACTTACTAAGCATGCCTTCGCCGATTACTTGTTTACAACGCAAGAACTTATCACGCATTGTGTCTAGTGTCAAATCCAAGTAGTGGCAACGCGACATAATAGCATCTAGGTGATCCTTTAGTTTACCACGTGTTCGTTCGAACTTTACGTTGGTAATAAAAATGATCGAACCTTTGAACTCAAAGCTGTCTGGCACACCATTGTTAGCTAATGCACGACTTTCACTACGCCAGCTAAGTGTCCGCTTAGGACTACTATCCAATGCTGCTTTAAGCAAGTTGAGGCTAAGTTCGTCATACAGTACACTATCACAATCGTCTAGCACTAGTACACTGCCAGCGGCGCTGTAATCGTATAGTAACTGAAACAATCCAATCGGACTAGCAGCACCTTTTTCAACTCCAAACTTGCGCAAGCTACCGCCTTGTGTCTCCATTTTTAACATGACGCCCGCATCTTTGAGCACCTTCTCTACACCGAAGCTCTTACCAACACCCGGAGGTCCAGTAACAACCATGCCACGTACAACCCCATCGCATGACGCATATGTCATGTCTTCTAGGATTTCAAAACGCTCCCGTAACCGTTCAATGACTTGATCATCTGTTTCAACTTGGGCGGCTTCAGCTGAAACAACATTCTCTCCGTCTTCTAAGTAGTTGTATTCGGATTGGTCAACTACTTTGATCCGAATGGATCGGTCCGGGAATCCAGGTACTGCACTTCCATCGACGGTTATGAAGTTACCTGTTTTACCTTGTTTAAATTCTTTTACTAAAGGAAACACTACGTCCTTAATGTCTAAATTACGATATGTTCCGCTATGGATACGCACTTGTTTGTTTGTTGTCTGCATCGGTTCTCACTCCTATTAACAACTTCTATATATACATATTAACATCACTGCATACTATGTCAACCTTTTATTTGTGATATTTTCACATAATTAAACACTGTTTCTTTACAATTGCTGAACTTGCTGACGTCATGTGTTTTAACTTTACCGGTGAGCATAACGTCTGTACCTTCAAGTATTCCAGCAATATCTGGTTCACGATTAAAGAAAAACTTACAAAGATTGCCGCCGGTATCTACACAAGTTACCAAATGGATACTGTACTTTGCGATAAACTTTACATCTTTGATGTGTGCTTGAAACATCAGGCGTTCGCCAACTTTACCAACAAACTCACTGTCTTTACGATGCTGGTCAAAGAAATCATCCATTCCTTGCCGCTTTTGCATAACACGGAAACTGTTTGGCAAACTTGCAATCACAGCAACACCAAATCCGTCTGTGGTTTGATTACCAATACTGTTGAGTACACTTTGTTCAAAATCGTTTATGGTGCTCATCATCTTCTTAGCAATAAGCTCATGTTGAAACTCGTCAACAATTTTGTCAGCTTGCGTTACTGTGTCTTCGCTAATAGGGATCATATCTTCAACACCAGTCATAAAGTTCATGATTTGTGTTTTATTATCGTTTACACGTTTATCAGCTTCTCGATCATAATAACCAAATCCACTTTTGATAAACCCTTGATTCTTGTCAACTTCGATAGCAAGTTCTAGTACTTGACGGCTGTCGTATTGTGCTTTGTTACGTGCCATTTTCTTATCCTATATTCTGTGTTTACTATTTTATATTAGCATCAAGATATCTTATGTCAAGACATTTATTAAGATAATTATTAAAATTACTGATATAGTGGGCCATCTTAGCATTAAACAAGTTAATTTAAACATGATGTAATCCCACATATTAGTTTGGCAGAGAGACAGGGATTCGAACCCTGGGAACCTTTCGGTTCGGCGGATTAGTAATCCGCTGCCTTCGACCACTCGGCCACCTCTCCATATTCTTATACTACTTTCACTTAGTGAATAAGTCAAGTTGTTTTGTGTAGTTTTTTACTGTTTCTTGTGTCATTACACAAGAAATCCAATTGTGTGCAGCATCTACTACATAGTCTCTGCTTTTGGAAGGATATTCAATTCTGCCTACAATTTGGTTGTCTTCAAAAAAACTACACATCAAGTATTCGTCATCCACAAAACTAATGATTGCTTCTCGAGCGTCTTTTTTGAATTTATTGTAATAGTCCATTGAGCTATCCTTTGTTATGGTGCGGCTGGAGAGACTTGAACTCTCACGCTGTAAAGCACAGGTACCTAAAACCTGCGTGTCTACCATTCCACCACAGCCGCTTGTTAATTAACTGAAATGTACGTTTAGCATTTCAATACGATCTGTTGCAGCAGCCATTTTATCAAGTTCTTCTTGAATAGCTTCTACAATATCACTATGCTCACCAATGCCTACACTTTGATGCATATACACCATAATATTTGTTTTTGCTCTTTCAAGCTCGCCTTCGGCATGCATACGTGCTGCTTTTACTAATTGTGCGCTCATACTCATTGTTTTCTCCTTTACTCGTGTTCGCCGCCTGGACCGCGGCCATTGTATGCTGTTACTTTGTACATCCTGTTGCCTCTTGAATAGCTACGTTTTATTATAATAATACGATAACCTGATTATTTAGTTAACCAAAAAACTCCATGTTTATGGTTTAATACTCTATTATTTTGATTTGCAAATTCAGTAACTGAATTTACTAGGTTTGCCCATCTTGTTATCTCAAAGTCATCTCCACATATTAAATCACAATCTTTAAAATACTCCAGTTGTCTTGACACATCATCACCGTGATGATCAGCATCTAAAAATACACAATCATAATTATTATCAAATGTAGATTTAAGTAGTAAATCATCAGTTCTCATATGATATGTATTGCGTATTAAATGTGATCTTGGATGTGAATCAGTATGCATTTTCCAAACACCAAACTGATCACCTCCGTTGTCTAAAAAATTAAATAATTCAGTATAATCACCGTCAATCCAGGTGTTAATAAACTCACGTATTTCTGTATTTGGTATTTCAAAGCTATCATTTATATCAAGTATAGCATTATCTGGTAACCTGTCAAGCCACATATTTGTACTTTTACCTAAAAATGACCCAATTTCCAACACTGTTGGTGAATCAGGTAGTAACGGTATTACGTTTTCAATCATTACACGACATCTGCTTTCGTGTAATAATCCGGGTATTGTTAAATATCTATCCATCTATCTTATCCATTGCATCGTTCACATCATGAAACTATTCTGACACTTTACGATCTTTAAACCATGCTGTTACTCTATACATTACTTATCTATCCTTTATTTGGTACTCGCACCCGGACTCGAACCGGGACGCCTTACGGCCACAGATTTTAAGTCTGTTATGTCTACCATTCCATCATGCGAGCATTGGTGCTCCCGGTAGGATTCGAACCTACGGTCAACCCGTTATGAGCGGGCGGCTTTAACCACTAAGCTACAGGAGCGGTTATTGGCGATCTCTGCAGGATTCGAACCTGCGACCTAGTGCTTAGAAGGCACTTGCTCTATCCAGCTGAGCTAAGAGACCAGTTATAAAAATTTAAGCTGTTAATTCGTACGGCTTGTTCCACTTACCAACGTTAACGTCGGTGTAGTGACTACGACTAAAGTAATCAGTCATTGCGTCATCATTGTTAAAGTACTTTGGACCTTTCATAGCATCTACAAGCTCTTCTAAAAAGTCACTAGCGGCACCGTATGTTTCAGGATAGTAAGGGTTTACTTGAATATATCCATCGTTCGCATAGTATGGTGTATCACGGCGTTCTGCGATCTCCATATTCTTTTTATTAGCTTCACCAATAAAGTCAATTGGGCCGCTCTTAATGTTTACACAAATTGTTGAGTGATTATTAACACTAATACTAGCTTTCATTTTATATTTTTTAAGCACTGCTTTGATGCCTGGTGCCAATTCTTTTTTCATTGCTTGTGATACATATGCCATTTGCTAACTCCTGTTTGCTTAACTTACTCTTATACAATAGCAGTAAGACGTCATAGTGTCAAGTAAAAAAGACGTCTTTCTGAATCTTTTTTACCATTCTTTAGAATGACCTTCATCTTCATTATCGTTATAGCCTTTGGTATAGGCTGTAATTTCTGCAGGAGTCATATCCTTCATATCAACACGAGTACCTTTTTGTGTGCCTTCGGGCCAGTAGTGAGGATCAAACGCTCGACCATAGTAACTATCAGCTCCACCTCGGTCATATGGACCTCCGTGCGTAGTATCATATTTAATTTTAAATTTTGGTTTTAAGTCTAGCGGTAACGTCATTACACTGCCTCCATTTGTTTAGCTTTAAAG
>Ga0209534_10002046_pt1 | contig 20458 bp, 24 predicted proteins | sample COG_07_FD_184751 | JGI IMG/M metagenome (GOLD analysis project Ga0209534, IMG submission 184751) | Pelagic Microbial community sample from North Sea - COGITO 998_met_07 (SPAdes) (version 2) | ecosystem: Environmental > Aquatic > Marine > Neritic zone/Coastal water | place: Helgoland, sampling...
AGCAGGAAACCCACCAGCAGGAAACCCACCAGCAGGAAACCCAACAGTAGGAAACCCACCAGCAGGAAACCCACCAGCAGGAAACCCAACAGTAGGAAACCCACCAGCACTACCAGGACCACCAGTAGGAAACCCACCAACAGGAAAAGCATCAGCAGCAACAGTTCGAGCAGAAGCAGTAGCAGCCAGAGAAGCAGATGCAAAGGCAGCAGCAGCAGCAACTAAAATTCAAGCGATGTCGCGTGGAAAGGCAGCAGCAAAGGCAGTAGCAGCAGAAGCAAAGGCAGCAGCAGCAAAGGCAGCAGCAGAAGAAGAAGCAAAAGCAAAGGCAGCAGCAGAAAAGGCAGCCATATTAAAAGCAAAAAAAAAAGCAGCAAAGGCACCAACACCAGCAGCAGCAAATACGGAAACCCGAAACGCGATGATACATTACGTTGATTTTGATAATTATAAAGTTTATGTTGAAAAAGATAAAGATAGTTATAAGACCAGTATTCGGAAGGTAACAATCATATCACCAGAAGCCATCAAAATCATTAGACCAAAAGTAGGAGAAACAAATACAGGAGGAGGTAAAAAATCAAAAAAAAGAAAAAAAAGAAGAAAAGAAAAAACAAGAAAAGAACGAAGAAAAGAACGAAGAAAAAGAAAAGAAATAAAATCAAAAAAAAGAAAAGAAAGAAAAACTAGACGTGAAAAAATATAATTATATGTTTACACAATCTAATTATGTTTTAAATGTCTTAACATTTAAAACATAAAGACATCATTTTAAAACATAGAATGGGAAACATATTAAATCGAAAAAAAGTGGAAAAAGTGGAAAAAGTTGAAATATTTTATAGACCATATAAACCAACATATATAAAACAACCAGTTGTAAAATACAACGGGTGTAAAATGAAAGTAAAACACTCATATATATATAATGGTGTTAAGGGTGGATTTTTTATTTAAAAGAACTACAAAGATATTTTCATTAAATATTCTCCACATTGAGAACATAAAATATTATCAGCGATAGTTACACAACTGTCGCCGGTCCAATGTGTACTGTATATTTGCTTTCCCAAAAAATCTTCTTTATTATAAATTTTGATGCAAAGCTTCTTTAATTACAACATTCGGCGCAAGAAACCGATTTGGAAGCGAGTAATTGAAATGCAGATAAATCATGTTTTTATTCTACAATAAAAATCAATTTTTTAAAGACATTAAATCTAGGTAGTAACCCAGTCCTTTTGAATCATTTTTGAAAACGTATCCTTGTTTCTCCCCCCTAAATTTATCGGAAGAAACAAAGTTTTCACGATTTCTTTTATAATTAAAAACAAATAAAACAAATAATAAAATAAAGAATAAATAAAGGTTTGAAATCATATATAAAAATCATATATTATATATCAAAAAGAAATAATACAAATATCAAAAATAATATCAAAAATAATATCAAAAATAATATCAAAAATAATATCAAAAATAAGTTTTTGATATTATTAAAACTTCCAAGAAGATTTTTAAAGTCCAAATATAGACTTCATTAATTCAATATTGCACTTTTTATGGTTTCGTCCTCCAAAAGTTGCCGTTTGACTATGACAATTTGGACACAATATTCTTAAATTTTCTATCCTATTATCTGTGTTAATTCCATTTATATGGTCCATCTGTAGTGTTATTGGATTATTATTATAAATATTTCCAATACCACAACCAACACATTTTTCTTCTAGTAAGTTTTCTTCATACAATCTTTTTTTTAGATGGGACGAATTGTGTTTTTTTCCTTTTACTAAGTAGTCTTTTAATTCTTTTGGAAAAGCAAATTTGAAATGTGAAATATCAATATTTAAATTCTTAATTCTTTTGTTTATATTCTTTCCATTCCCCAATCCACATTTTTTTACTATATCTTGTAAATAAAAACTTTCTTTTACAATTTTACGAAATTCATCGTCGCTTATTTTATTCAGGTATAATTTATTTATATGCGTTATATCTATATTTAACTTTGTAATTCTTTCTTTTATTTTATTTTTGACTCGTCCTCCAGGATTTTTAGAATATCCACATTTTGAATATATACTTAAAAAAAGATAACTTTCTTTTACAATTTTACGAAATTCATCGTCGCTTATTTTATTAAGATATGACATATAATATAAAAAAAAGATATTAATATTTTTTTTTTATATTCAATTTATGTTTTATGGTTTAACATCTCCATTCGCTCAGACCGGGAATTGAACCCGGATTTTATGGTTAACAGCCATAAGTACTAACCAATTATACTATCCAAGCTTACACCGATGAAGATTTTTCCCGAAATACAACACCGTATATGGTAGAAGAATTACCATACTATACTTTTAAAAAAAGTAAGACAAAACTATACTTTTATACTTTTAGAAAAAGTAAGACAAAACTATACTTTTAAAAAAAGTAAGACAAAACTATACTTTTATACTTTTAGAAAAAGTAAGACAAAACTATACTTTTATACTTTTAGAAAAAGTAAGACAAAACTATACTTTTATACTTTTAGAAAAAGTAAGACAAAACTTTTGCTATACTTTTTCTAAAAGTATATCCACGGCAGGACTCGAACCTGCAACCCCCGGTTTAGAAGACCGATACGCTAACCATTGCGCCACGTGGATTATGCTCGGTACGGGGTTTGAACCCGTGACCTTCGGCTCATAAGACCGATGTTCTGCCAACTGAACTAACCGAGCAATACTCCCCAATGCCGTGCTCCCCATACCGTGCTCCCCTACCGTGCTCCCCATATTCCCAATACGGGACTTGAACCCGTGTCTTCAGGGTGAAAACCTGATATCCTAACCACCTAGACTAATTGGAATATTTGCCGTGCTCCCCAATGCCGTGCTCCCCATACCGTGCTCCCCATACCGTGCTCCCCATGCCGTGCTCCCCATAATTCTGCTGGTATCGAAACACAGTAATCCCATTAATTGGGTGCCACCGTCTGGCTCAGAATTATTGCCAAAAGTGGGGTTTGAACCCACGCGTGCGAACACAATCGATCTTAAGTCGACCTCCTTAGACCACTCGGACATTTTGGCTCTACTTATACTTTTAAAAAAAGTATAGCAAAAGAAGGGAATAATAAAAGAAGGATAAAAAAGAAGGGATAATAAAAGAAGGATAAAAAAGAAGGATAATGAAGGATAATAAAAAAGAAGGATAAAAAAGAAGGATAAAAGACAAAAGGTAAAAATATAAATTTTATATACTGCACCACACAGTATATAAAACACTCTAGCCCTGAAACCTCTTTCCTTGACTCTACAATAGTATATAACACCTTTTCTTTAAACCATTTCTATAAACAATTTATATAAACCATTTCTATAAATTTTATATACTGCATCACACAGTATATAAAACACTCTAGCCCTGAAACCTCTTTCCTTGACTCTACAATAGTATATAACACCTTTTCTTTAAACCATTTTTATATATTGTCATTTAAGTTTTTTATTAAATAGCCTTTAACAAAATATAAATTATTTATGAAAAAAATTTTATATTTGACTTCTTTTATGTCCAATCCTCTAATTCGGACTCTTGGAATTCATACTTTTAGTTATAATCCCTTTTTAATAAAATAATTTTTCTTACAAAAAAATTATTTTATCGACGGCGACGAGTGCGGTGTTTAGTTTTGCGCCTTTAAGCTTACTGTTCTAAGAAATTGGTAATTTAGAATATATGAAAATAAAAAAAGTGCGAGAAAAACATACAACCCAATAGAAGAACGTTGATAGCTAAAAGAAAACACCGATTAAAAAAAGTATAAAAATATTTTGAAAAAAAAAAATATTTTTATCTGCGTTTTCTAGATTTGCGTCCTTTTCTGCGTTTCTTTGATTTGCGTCCTTTTCTGCGTTTCTTTGATTTGCCGAGTTTCTTTGATTTTCCGTGTTTCTTGGATTTGCGCCTTTTTCTGAGCCCTCCCCCTTGATCATCCACCACTAAATGGGTTTTCTCCAACGCGGCCAAACGTGCATTCACATCAACAATTTCTTCCTTCATACCAACAATTTCTTCCTTCACACCAGCAACATATGCTTCCACATTACCATTAGGTTCTGTAAAATTTAATGCCTTCATCTTTTTCTTCGCATTATTCACCCCCTCCCCCATATGCTTCAACGCCCCCTCCCCCTCCGTCTTCAACCTCTCCCCCGCCGCCAACGCATTATTCATCCCCTTCGTCGCCTCCGTCTTCAACCTCTCCCTCGCCGCCAACGCATTATTCATCCCCTTCGTCGCCTCCGTCTTCAACCTCTCCCTCGCCGCCAACGCATTCTTCTTCGCCATCTCCTCCACCTGCTTCGCCTTCTCCTGCGCCATCGTATAAAAACTTTTTTTTGGTGGTGGTTTAGATTGTGTTCTACTAAAAAAACCTTTCATTATACATATAACAACAGAAATAAAAATAATATATTTATAAATTAGAAATATTTCTTTATTGATGCTTTTATATACTCGTCATTATGCAAAATATCAATAAAGTAATATTTCTAAATTTATAAATATATGTTTATCAAATCACTTAGAAATATTCAAATTATATTAAAATGAGTAAAAATTAATTTTACATTTTAAATATTACAAATAAGTTTTGTCCTACATTTTCAAAAAATATAAAAATTTTCCTTTTGTCCTATACTTTTTGAAAAAGTATAGCAAAAATATAAAAATTTTCCTTTTGTCCTACTTTTTGAAAAAGTATAGCAAAAATATAAAAATTTTCCTTTTGTCCTACTTTTTGAAAAAGTAGAATTCGTAATAAAAAACAGGAATAAAGTAAATAAACGCATTCAAGTTCATAAAAAACGAAATAACCATAACAGAAAAGAATACGAATTTATTAAATCTATTTTTTACATTTTTATTAAATATTGTTAAATATTTATCATTTATTTTATCGCGGAAAATAACCCAAGCAGCCAAAAAAAAAGCAGCCCAATTACCAAGCGGACAAATCTTACAACCATATCGCCCAGTATTAACAGCGTGTTTAAAAAAACCGGGCATCTTCTTAAAATTCATAAGAGGTGCTTCCCATATATTATGAAAGGAATATTTGGTTTTGAAATAATTCCACATAAAAATGATATAAAATGCTTCAATGAATGTTTTCATCCTATAAATTAACAATATTATTATAACAAATATTATAACTATTATAACAATTATAACAATTATAACAAATATTATAACAAATATTATAACTATTATAACAAATATTATAACAAATATTATAACTATTATAACAAATATTTTTTATAACAATATTATATAATGATAATATCAAAAAAAAACATGACGGATATGCAATTTCTATTATTAATATTAATCTTTTCTTTAGTATCATTTTTAGTATTAAAAGTTAGAGAAGGACTTTGTAGCAAAGCAACAACCTGCAATAGATGTAAAAAAAAATCATCACATTGGGGGTGGCCAACATTAAATTGATAAATTTTTATGTCGTTTCTAAACAACATAAAAATAACAACTAAAAATAACAACTAAAAATAACAACTAAAAACAACGAAAAATGTCATCAATCAATAAATCAGCAGCACCATTTGTTTTTACAGGATTTACGGGAGACCGTTCTGGGTCAATGATAGCGATTTACAAAGAATCAGCAACAGGACTATATGAATGGGCGACTGATTTAATCGAAAGCGCCAATGAAAACAATCAACAGGGTAGAATGTTTATTACATGCTTTGATACAAGAGCAGATAGAAGGTTGGATAATGTAGATTTTAAAAACGTTAATATTACACAGAGTGATAGTTTAAAATGGATGGAGCCAAGAGGGTCAACGCGACTCTATGATACAGCTATTGAAGATTTAGATAATATTGTTTCAAAGGCGAAAGAATTTAAAGAAAATCTACCACGAGCAATTAAAATGCTAAATCCCGAAATTTCAATTGTATGGGCATGTTGTACAGATGGATATGATAATATTAGTTTAAAAACGGCAGAAGATTTAAAAAATAAAGTATTGTGGGCAAGAGAACAGGGGGTGAAGTGTTTCTTTTTGGCTGCAAATCAAGACGCGGTAACAACGGGTAAACGATACGGTTTTTCCGAAGACACATCTTTAACCTATACTGCTGATTCATCTCATTCCACAATGGCATTTCGTAGTGTTTCTACAAATATGAGACAGGCATCGTGTGGTCAAGAGTATTCTTTCACTCAAAATCAAAGACAATCAAGTCAAGAAACAATTGAGCAAGCAACGCAAGCAACGCAAGCAACGCAAGCAACGCAAGCAACGCAAGCAACGCAAGCAACGCAAGCACCACAGCTAACGCAGCAGCAAGCACCGCAGCTAACGCAGCTAACGCAGCTAACACAAGCAACGCAAGCACAGCAGCTAACGCAGCAGCAAGCACCACAGCAAGCACCGCAACAAGCACCGCAGCTAGCACGACAATTTACATCACCACCGGTTCTTACAAATAGACAACGGTTTTATATGAATCAGGTTCCAACTTTAACAAGGTCTCATGCCGTCCGTTTCTGGTAATTAAAATTGATTAATAATTATACATATTTTTTTATGTTATATAAAAAAATGGCATGGTATGAAGAACAAGACATTAGTTTCGATTATGTTGAAAAAATAGTAAATAAAAATATTAATAAAGAAGAAAAAATACCAGAATGGATTGTACAAGCGTGTTTAAAAGACGAATATAAAAAATATAACGGATTTGGGTCTTATAGAGGATTTTACTCTTCTTCTACTCTATCAACTATTATGAAAGATATAAGAAATAAAAACAGGGCATTGCAAACTTTAAGTAGACCATTGAAAATATGGATGAATACTATTTTATATAGACCACCTGATAAATATAATAATTCTCTCCGTTATGAAGAAGTAAAAGCAAATTTTGAAAACAATAAAACCAAGCAACATCATTGACTTTTACCATTACACTTCCCTGTTCAACTTTTTTTCATAAATTAAATTGAATTTATTGGTAGTAATAAACGATGGAAGTAATAAACAAGTTAAAATAATGATAGGATGGATATTTTGTTTAACAAATGAAATGATGCCGGGGTTAGTGAAGATTGCAATGACCGAAAGTATAGATAAGACACCAGAAATAAGAGCGAAAGAATTATATACACCGGGTGTTCCAATGCATTTTAATATAGTTATGAAAAAAATGGTAAATAATCCAAAACAAACAAAAAAAAATTTACATCATCTTCTTTCAAAATATACGAAAAATGTCAATAAGAACCGAGATTTTTTCCAAACAACTCCAGAAGAAGTATTACAATTCTTTAATTTAATTGATGAATATAAAGAAGACGTCCCAAGTTCTCCAACATACCAATTAAATAGTGAAAAAAGAGATGAATATTGGAATAAATTTAAGGTGCAAGAAAAACAATTAATTATATGGGCGAATATAAAAAACAAGAAAACAGAATACAATGGAAAGGAAAGCTTACCATCAATATCTTCAATGGAACCAATAGAAGCAACAGCGGCAAGACTTCGTCAACGAGTTAAAGCAAGACAGGCAACCCCGAATTGCTGGCCAAAAAAAAATGATTCGATTGAAATAATTAAGTTTAAAGAGAAAAAAATAGAAGAACTTATTGGTGGTAAATGGTTTGAATAAATTTAGAAATAATAATTTTAAAATACGAAAAGTTGCAATTAAAATTAAATAATAGTTTATATTATGAATAAGAGACAAAAAAGTATATTAATAATATTTTTATTATTTTTTATTTATTACGTAGTTATTAAACACTTTACGTTATATTTAAAAGAAGGTAATACAAATTGTGAAAAAACAATAAATAACAAATGCAAATACTATGATAATTCCTTTAATTTATGTAAAGGAGAACTAAAAGGCTGTAAAACAGAATATTGCTTGAATGATTTTATTAAACCAGAAAAAGAAATATGTGAATATAGTCAATGCCTTAGACCTTATGGAAAAGAGGAAAAGGGTTGTGTATCTGCAAAAAAAAACAATGAAAATATATATACAAAAAAAAACCCATGCATGGAAATCGATTTTTGTAAAAATTGTAAAAGATGTTATGATGAAAGAAGCAATGACCATAAAAATGATAAGAGAATATTGAAAGAAGATGGTAATTTTTTTGATTGTAAAAAATGTCTTCATAATGGGAAGAAAAAACCACCAAAGCCTTCTTAAACAAAAGAAACAAAATGCGGTTTCTTATGTGAAATGGATTCATATTTTGGTTGGATAACCAAAAAATAATAGTAATGTGTTAAATCTTTAAATTTGTTAAATCTTTAAATTTGTTAAATTAAATAAATATTTTTTTGCAGTATCACAGAGAGGACCTGTTAAAGTAATACCAAATTTTTTTTTTAAATAATCATTAATAAGTATTGAGTTTGATGAAAATTTGAAAAATGTAGGTTCCTGTGGTTCTAAATTATTAAAGATAGCATTACATTTAAAAAATTTAAACCCGTTTCCATTCGTTTCTTGTATTTTTAAAATATTTTCCATCTCGTAATTTTCCAATATACATACATTTTGTAAAAAACTATTAGAGAGATTTTTTGAAAACTCTGTTGCAGCGATAGTGACTGCCTTTTTCGATATAATTTTATCAAATGATTGGTATGTATTATCCTTAATCCAATAAGTATTAAACTTTAAAATTTCTTTATTTGCTACTCGTTTATCAACAACACCTGTAAAAATTAAATTATCATTATCAAAAAAACAGGGTGTATTATTATTTTTATCACTGCAACTTTTATTACCAAATAAAGTATATTTATTATTAGATGAAGCAATAACATTATCAATTACTGAAGCAATAACATCATCCAAAGCATCATCCAAAGCATCCAAAGCAGCATCATCCAAAGCATCCAAAGCATCATCATCCAAAGCATCCAAAGCAGCATCATCCAAAGCAGCATCATCCAAATCATCATCCAAAGCATCATCATCAGAAGAATTATCATTAAAAACAACATCAACTTCTTCAAGTTCTTGAAAAAATTCTTTTTTTGGATAAGAAAGAACAGATTTATTTTGAACAATAGAATTATGATTGTGCCAAGCTAAATAAATTTCACTATCTGGACAACACGGAAACACAAGATTAAAAGTAGATTCGCCGAAATAAGATAAATCATGACTATTCTTTTCACAACCATAAGGAATTTTATCGTTAATATTTAATATGGTGCATGGTAAATATTTTTTCCAATTAGACAATTTGGCTAAAATAACATTACCTTTACAAAAAACATGACAATTATCATGTGTAATTTTATTGAAAGAAATATCTCGACAACAGTTCGAAGAAATTTCATTAAAAACTTTTGAACGACTTACTAAACAATAACCATATAAACAAGAAAAAACATCTATTTTATTAATATCAAAATCATGTGGATATTTAAATAAATCTTTTTTATTAACCCAAATATTTACGGACCCGTCGTAAATATTTAAATTGCATGAATCAAAAAAAGACAAATAATTATAATTTAAACTATGATTATCAATGTCATAGTTATTCATTTCAATAACACCATTATTAACAACATTATTAACACTGTTTTCTTTAACACTGTTTTCTTCTATATGCGGTAATCTTTCATATTTAATTTTAGAACTAATAAATTTTCTATTTAACATATAATAAAATTAATAAAAATATTTTTATTATAAAATATTTTATAAAATATTTTATAAAATATTTTATAAAATTTATTATAAAATTTATTATAAAATATATTATATAAAATTAACGTCTACTTCGACTTTTTTTTCCTCTACGTTTTTTAGTTTTTTTTCTTTTACTGCGTTTTTTGCGTTTAGTTTTTCCAACAACACCAGAAACACCAGAAACAACTTTATTTGCTACACCTTTTATAGTATCAAGTGTCCAAACGGAAAGCTTACCCGCACCGGATAATGCCTCGGTAATAATCTTACCACTCGAATCAACCAGTTTATCAGCTGTAGTTGTAATAATAACTAAACCTTTTCCTGTTTGGACAAAAACATAAGCAAATAGACCACCCGCTAAAGGTATTCTCGCCACAAATTTACCAAGTTTTTTTAATATTTTTTGAGATTTTTTTCCTACATTACCAACAACACCAGAACTGGTAACACCTGAAACTAAAGAATTAATCATGCTTACTAAACCTTTAATACCTTTTTTTCCTTGCGTAATCATATATATATAAACGCAACAAAAAAAATTAAAACAAAAAAATTAAAACAAAAAAATTAAAAATAAAAAAATTATTATTAAATAAAATAAAAAATATATATATGAATATAGTTAATGCATTAATATTAATAGGAAAAGTTATCGGACTAATATCAATAATATTAATATTTAGTATTGTAAATACTAAACAAGCGCATTTGGATAAAATAAAAGAAAACAAGAAAGAAAACAAGAAAGAAAACAAATCTATTTTAGAAGGATTTGCAGATAAAATGAAAGATAATGCAGGGTATTTCAATGGGACATGTAAAATAAAAATAAGTTGGCCTATATATTTATTTTTTAAACTTTTGAAATATATATTATATGGTATATGGTGGTTATGGGTAAATTTATTACGAGATCCACTAGCACAATTACTATCGAATATGTTGGGAGAATATTATGTGTATGTTGAAAAAATACTTGGATTAATAATAAAATTTTACAAGTTAATAATAAAATACACATTTAAAATAATAAATATCTGTTTAAAAATTATTTACAATGTTATTGATATTATTTTTAGAATATTATTTCGCATTTTACCAACTATATTAAAAGATATATTAGCATATATATTAGCTATTCCATTTTTAATATTTTCACCTTTATACGAATTCTTTCCGAAAGGAGTTGGTAAATACTTCGCAGTAATATGTTGGAGTGAGGACGGTTTAGTAAGCGACGTTAAATCATTTTTTAGTTTTCTTACTGTTCCAGATTTAAATGAATTAGAAAAAAGTGCATCATTTGAGGAAGATGTGGAAAAAATAGAAAAAAATAGAAAAAAAGAAATAGATAATTCAAGTGAAGAATTAATAGACGATGGTGAAGAAATTAAAGATGATGCAGATAATTTTTAAAAAAAATAATTACTAACTTAAATATTATTATTATTATTATATAACTTTTTATAATAATGATAAAATTGGATGAAAATATACATGAAAATATACATGAAAATATACATGAAAATATACATGAAAATATACATGAAAATATACATGAAAATATATTATTTAAAAATATTAATTCTTTAGATTTAAAAAATAATTTAATAGAAAACATAGAAGAAATTAATAAAATAAAAACGGAGGAGGATTTACGTTTGTTCAATTTAATGAATATAAAAAATTTTAAATACAATAATAATATTTATGGAATAGTCCATATCCAAATTAAATATTTTATAAAAATGGAAAATTATGATTTTTATATTAAAAAAATAGAAGAAAAAGCGAACAATGCTATTAATATTAGCAAAAAATATAGTAATAAAGATAAAGTATTTATATTTTTAGATTTATCAGGAATTACGCAAAAAAACTTTAGCAGAAAATTTATAAAATTAATATTAAATAGAATAAATATAAAATACAAAGATAAATTGGAATTATGTTTTGTAAACGGCAATATATCAATTATAAAGATATTTTGGCCATTTATTAAATTATTATTAGATAAAGATACAAAAAAGAAAATAGTATTGTTAAATTAATAAAATAATCACATATTTTATATGAGCACTGAAAATGTCGAATTGGATGTTAAAGAAATAAAAAAATTAACGAAGAAAGAAAAAGCACAAGCAAAAGCAGCAGCAAAAGCGGAAGCAAAAGCCCAAGCACAAGCGGAAGCACAAGCGCAAGCAGCCCAAGCACAAGCCCAAGCGGAAGCCCAAGCACAAGCGGAAGCACAAGCGCAAGCAGCCCAAGCAAAAGCACAAGCGGAAGCAAAAGCACAAGCGCAAGCAGCCCAAGCAAAAGCACAAGCGGAAGCAAAAGCACAAGCGGAAGCAGCCCAAGCCCAAGCAGCACAAGCGCAAGTCGAAGCACAAGCCCAAGCAGCCCAAGCGCAAGTCGAAGCACAAGCCCAAGCAGCAGCCCAAGCAGCAGCCCAAGCAGCACAAGCGGAAGCAGCACAAGTCGAAGCAGCACAAGCGGAAGCAGCACAAGCCAAAATAGATAATTGGTTAAAACACGAAGATAAAAACAACGAAGAACTTAATAAATTAATGATAAATAACAATAAAAGTATAGACCAATCATTAAAATACATGAAAGAAACAGTTATTAATACAAAAATAAAAAATAATATGGACAGTATTATAAATAATAAACAGAAACAAACAAATGTCGTATATCAAAATAGAAGTCAAGTAAGAAAACCAGTATTAAGAAGAGCATTTCAGATGAAATTATTTTAAATTGATATTATTTTTTTAAATATAAAAATAATATAAAAAAATACAAACACAATCAAATACAAACACAATCAAATACAATCAAATGCAATCAAATCAAATTTTCAACGTAATTGGTAAAGAATGTCATAAAGATTGGGAAGTAATTGAGGTTATGGGGAAACTTCGTTTCTCACATCCAAAATATAAGAATAAAACATTTGAAATTGCTGTTATCCAAGACATTGAAAAAAAAGGAGAAATTAAAAAGAATCTTTATCCAATTTCAGAGCCCGACAATGACCCAGAAAATCTATGTTTTAATACAACATTAAAAGGAGAATTAATTCCAAATAAATTTCCAGATTTTTGGAATACACGCAAAGGAAAAAAATTAGCACAATATACTAATTACAGAAAAGATAGAGAACAAACAAAAAAAGAATATCAACTCATCAAAATGAAAAAAAATTAAAATTGTGTAATGCTATTTGCTAATATTTTACTACCTATTATGGATGGTTCAATACCATTTGTAAAATGGTTTTTTTTATATAATATTTTACTAATATCTAAAAATTTAAAGTTATTCTTTTTTGAGAATACCAATAATTTTTTATTCCATTTCGTAATAATTTTATGAAATTTTACATATAAATCATCTTTTGGAAAATAAATGTTTAATAAAACTATGTTAAAGTTATACTTTTTTTTAATAAAATTAACTAAATTTTTATAATTTGAAAAAACATTATCAACGTGAGAAAAATCGTTTATATCTTTGTTTTGATATTTATAAATTTCTAATAAATCATTACCACCAACAGATAAAAAAATATAAGTATTTTCATTATCTAATTTTTCTGGTATATTTTTTAATTGAGATTTAATATCAGCAACCATCGACTCATCTTTTGCAAGAACTAGTGTTTTTTTATGAGTATTTTTAATATTTGCACCCACAGTTTTATCATCTTCAACATAATTACCATTTTCTAACATACTATCACCGATTAAAACAACATCAATATTATTTGTCAAAGCTTCAATATTATTTGTCAAAGATTCAATTATATTTTTTTTTTGATTTTTCAATAAAAAATAAACCATTATTAACAATAATGTAAAATATATAGAATGCATTTATATAATAAGAACATTTTGTTTAATCGAAAGTTTCACATAAAACAGAAACATATTCCTCTTTTTTTAACGTAGAATATTTCCAGAGACCCTTCGTAAAACCTTGAAACCATGGCGAATTAATCGACGCTTGACGAGCAATTTCCTTTTTTTTTGGTTTAATATTGTCTAAACCCACAATAAATCCTTGCGAATAATCAATCTGTTCTCTCAAACTAATTTGTCTTTTTAAATTTTGTTTATTCCAAAATTTCAACTCAATACTTTTCTTTTGTAAATAACGACATCTTTTTGATAAGACAATGCTATCTAATTGTAATTTATGCGAAAGCAACGTTTCATTGCTAATTTCTTCAGTAATATCCTGACCCTCGTACCATTTTTCCAATGAAACAAAATTTCTACGACACATTGGACAATTATAACCTTGGTTTAACCATTTAAAGAAACAAACTTTACAAAACATATGATTACACATAGTATTAACAATATTATCGACATTTAATTCTTTATAACAAATAGAACATGAATTGGTATTTTCGGAATATTTTTCTTCTAAATTATCATTACTATCCATATATGGCACATATGGAACATCCCCTCCATCACCAGCACCAACACCAGAAGCACCAGCACCAACACCAGCACCAACACCAACACCAGCACCAGCAGCAGCAGCAGCACCAGCACCAGCACCAGAACTATTAGAATCATCACTCGAATCATCACTCGAATCATCACTCGAATCAAGGTATGGAAGCGATTCAACAGCATCAGCAAGAGCAGCATCAACAAGACCAGCATCAGCAAGAGCAGCATCAGCAAGAGCAGCATCAGCAAGACCAGTATCAGCAAGAGCAGCATCAGCATCATCTACAGTATCATTGGCTAATTCCGCAATAGCTTCAAATAATTCTTCTTCGGACATATTAATTGTATCATTAAAGGACATTTTTGTATCTTTGTATTTTTATAAGTATTAGAATTGTATGTAAAAAATATCAATTTAATTTTTAAATTGAAATATTTTGTTTTTAATATAAATATAATAAAGAATGGCAGATATTATTACATGGATTGAAAACAATACTATTAATTATGATAAAATAAATAGTATTGTAAAACAACATCATGGTGGAATTACAACAAAAAATTTAGTTAGAATTTATAATTTAGAGACAACAGGTAATCCAATGACAATAGATATTTTTAATCATATTATAAAGACAACGCAACGGTATAAGAATACATTTCATAATATTATTAATGTTATTTATAGCAAAAAAACACAAAAATGGATAACAAAGAACGACGTATATTTTGAAGAAAACGACATATATTTTGAAGAAAATTACAGGTTAAAAGAAGAAAATAGTAGATTAAAAAATTTATTAGAGAAATTCACAAACGTCTAAGACTTGTTGTCCATTGATTATGAGATGAATTAGTATATCTACTTGATATACCTGCTGCAGGTATATCAGATGTATCAATTATATTTCCGGAACCATTACAAACACCATTACAAACACCATTGCAAACACCATTTTTTATTTTTGTAAATAGTCTTAAATTTTTATTTTGGAGAGAAAAATACATTTTGTTGATATCTTTTAAATCATAAATAATATTATCTACTTTTTTACTAAAACTCATATATAAAGTTATTAAAAAATAGTTTTATATTTTTTATTTTTTTTATTTAATGTTTTAAAAACATTAGACAAATTCGGCTAATTTAATAGGGTCGAAAATACCACCAATGGGGGGACCATACTTTTGAACATAAAAGACATAACGAAGGTCAATACTAGCTGTAGCGGTAACGTCAATCATTATTCCTGTGTTTTGAGTTATTAATTTTGGCGCCAATTCATTACGTATTCTATCAGCAATTATAGCAACTTGAATTTTTAAATCTTCATTATCTAAATATAATAACAAACCACGATTAACAACACCAAGTGTCGAAAGAGCAAATGAAGAGATAAGTTGTTCATCATCCCAATCATTTTGATTTGTATTAACAGCTGGTGTAAATTCACTAAAATCATTAATCGTATTAATGTAAAGTGTTGAATTAATATTCGTTTGAACAGTACCTGAAATATCATCAATACTAAAAGGATTAACATAGTTTGTAAGCATATCTCTTAACTTATTTGCTAAAATAGAAGAAATTCCTCCACCGCCACCGCCAAATGCACCACCAATAATAATGTTAATAGTACCACCTGAAGAACTATTTGTCGTGTTGTGTAATTTAATAGAACCCAATGGTTGGTAACCACCGGTATCTATTTCATTTTGAGTTAATGTTTGGACAATTCCATTGTTATTTATACCTTCTCCCATAATACTTCCAAAAACATTTGCTGTAATCATATTATAATAAATGAATATCAAAAAAAAACAAAAAAAAACAAAAAAAAACAAAAAACAAAAAACGGGGGTAATAGGGGTCTCCCCTAGGGGTAATAGGGGTCTCCCCTAGGGGTCTCCCCTAGGGGTAATAGGGGTCTCCCCTAATTGATAATCATACCAAAGTTATTTACCATTTTATGTTGATTGATAATGGACATATATTTTTCGGTTCTTTCCAATAATATTTTGTTTTTCTTTTCTAAAAAATCTATTTTACGATGTTGTCTTAAAACTTTATGATGCAGTGATGAGTCATTTTTATGTTTAAGTTTATTTATTTTACCTTCTTCTTGAAATCGTAAATAATCAATAGAACTTTTACTGCTAAAAAATGTGTCATTTAATAATACTTTATTACTTAATCCTAAAATAGGTTTAATATTTCTACTATAATTATTTTGGTGAAGTAATTGTTGCGAAACAGAAAAATCTTTATCTTTCGGTAAAGGATGAATAAAATGATGCATTAATGTTAGTAAATCTTTGTATTTGAAGTTATCAAATGTTAAGTTTTCTTCTAAATAAGATTTCAAAATATGAAGGAAAAAAATAGTAAATTCTCCATAAAATTTATTAGTATCAGCATTTATCAAATTTTTATTAATATATTTTTCATAAGTATTCGAATTTTCACCACAAGCAGAGATACAAATAATATCAACCATGTTCTCATCTTTTTTTAAATAATCAATCGAAGTAAAGTCTTTGACATCATATGAAAATTTCAAATCACACATTGTGCCGGAATTACAACAGTCAAACATAACAAATAATTTACTTTTAAAATCTTTCATTAACGATTGAAATAAATCATCAGAAATATAGCTTACTTGCCAATCTTGTGGTAAAAATATTTCATCCTTTTTATCTACTTCATCACCATTACTATCAACAACAGTACTACCATGACCACTAAAATACATAAATAATAAATCTTGAGATGATAATTCTTGTGATAATAATTTTATATGTTTTACAATATTAAAAAAACTTGCATTTTCTTTTATTTTTGGAGAATCACTTAATATAATAATATCTTCTTCTTGGTAGTTCAAATAATTTATTAAAAAATCTTTCATAATATTGACATCATTTATGGGAGAAAGTAATCTATACTTATTACTAGTTAAATAATTAATACCAATCAATAAAGCTTTATTTACCATTATATATATATTTAATTTATACTTTTATTAATATTTTTGTAAAAATATTAAAATATGAAATTAATTATTTCCTATTTTTGTAAGAGGAAAATATTTCTTAATGTCTTTGGCAAAATGTTTCCCGAAATTACCGGATGGGTCAAAATAAGAGACCTTCTGCAAAAGATAGTCGGAGCATAATCCGGGTTTTTCGTAAGGATATGTTATGTTAGCGGCAGTATTAATACCAACGTCAGCTGTATCATTTGAACCCAAACTTGTATGAAAACTGTTTGTTCCGTCTGGGTTTGCTTTTACATTTTTTCTGCCAATGGAGCCGGCATCACCACTTTCATCATATAATTGAAAATCGATAAAATTACTTCTGGCATCTTGAAATGTAGTAACGCTGAAATTATCTGTGCCTTCGTCTAAATATGTATTAAAACAATCTCTGTTATTTGAAATGTCGTTTTTTTTGCATTCATAAAAACCATTAACTGTATTCATAAAGCTTTCGTAATTTTTTGCATTCTTAATGTTGCCTTTTTTATCTAAACAAATATCATTCGAGTTGGATACACCTTGAAAAATGGCTTTATTTCTTTTATTCTTTATTCTTTCACTTTGAGATAAAGGTTCGAAACTCTTAGTAAACATTGAATTCATCTATATTTTATTTATATATTATATGTTTACCTCACAACATAAATAAAATATGGGGTTCATAAGGGGTTCCCCCTTAAGGGTTCATAAGGGTTTCCCCCCAGGATTAAGTATAGGGGTTCATAAGGGGTTTCCCCTTTAAGGGTTCATAAGGGTTTCCCCCCAGGATTAAGTATAGGGGTTCATAAGGGGTTTCCCCTTAGAGTTGAATCTTAATTCGCCAAACATGACCATCAAACATAGTGCTGTCACCAGTTCCCAAAGTCCCACCATCTACGGTCATTTCGCGATGTAAATCAGTTCCGGTCATAATAACGTTTGGAACAGTATCACCTACGCCAGCATATGTATCATATCCATTACCAGAAACCAAGTTTTCAGCAGTTGCGTTTGACTGATAAACTTTCGCCGCATTTTGATGCGCAATCCATCTATGTCGAGGTTGATAAAACATTTCTTGCACTTTGGATGGCGTGCTTAAATAATGATTACCTTGTCCAACACCACTCAAGTCTGGGTTACCGTAATAAATTTGACCAGTATAATCGGAGACATTTGAATCTGTATTTAATTTAACTCTTGGTCTAAAGTAAAACGACAATGTATCACCGGTTCTAAATGGTAATCTTCTAGGAACATTATAACTAGAATCAAGATTACCAATATCAAAATCATCACCACCTGATAAATCATAATTGGTTAACCCTAAACCAACATCATTCATCGACATATCAAATCTTGATGTATCCGAGGCCAATAATCCATCATATAATGATTGCAATAGAGAATTTCGTATACCCTTTGTCTTAAGCGTTGGTTCAAAAATATCATATTCGCTATTAGAAGCATGTTCGGTAATGATATTAACACTACTAATGTCAACTTTTCCTGCATCACCACTACCATGCGCAGAATATAAATCTGGGTTATTTTTCAATAAGGTATCCTTCAGTTGGTCGCCTGTATTTGCATTTGAAATATCTCTAATTATTTCACTTTCATTTGCTAAAAATGCTTGAGCAAACGGATGCCCCATAAGATGCGTAGATAGTAATCGAATCAACGTTCTACCAAATGATGTGCCTGTTCCGTCTGTAATACCTGCCGTGTAGTAATCTTGTCCAGCTACATCATAACCGGTATTATTTGTGGGATTAGGACCATCGCTTCTCCCTAAAGCATCAAAGTTGGCGGAATAATTTGGCAGCGGGATACCTGGTGGTTTATACTTAACTGTAAAATTATCAACAACGTTTCCGGAACCATCAGTTGTTTGTTCAGACGGTTGTATTAATTTGGAATTTTCTCCTAAAATTTTACTAGAAATAATATTTGCCAGTGTTGCTGCAATATCAGTAGAATCGCTTGTATAAAAAAGAACACCACTGGCGTCGTTTTCAGCAGAATCACCATACAAAATTTTCTTAAATTCATCAATTAATCCTGCACTTGAATCACCGTATAATTGAAATTTTAAATGTGAATCGAAAACGTCGACTGTTGATGTTGCCTGTCCAAAGATAATACCACCTGCTGATATATCAAAAAGTAAGGGTATATTTAAATTTACCATTAATACATATTATTAATAATTTAATATTATTAATAATTTAATATTATTAATAATTTAATATTATAATTTAATATTATTAATAATTAAAAGTTATATGAAATCTACATAGTTAAAGTAATTTTCCAGACGTGTGCGTCGAATTCGCAGGCACCAATACCACCAACATTTTCAACCAAGTTAGTTCCGGTCATAGCCAGTCCACTATCACCCATTCCAGATGCATTGAGGTAAGTATCGATATGGTCCTCCGCTGCGGTTGGGGCGGTTCCTAAACCAGAATCTTTTGGGATACCACCTGAACGGTAAGAAATCCATCGATGTCTTGGTTGGAAGAACAACTCTCTAGCAGTAATAGCAGTAGTAGAATCACCACCGAGACCGACACCACTCAAATCCGAACCATACACACCCGCGGCCGCAACATCTGCGTTAACAGATAACCTAACATGGGGTCTGAAATAAAACGAGATTGTATCGTTGGTCAAAAATGGTAGTGCAATGGGTCGACATAGGGTTGAATCTAAATCAGCACCGGAGACGTCTGTTCCTGTTACATTACCTGATAAATCAAATCTTTCTGGAACTGTGCCTAAAAGAGTTTCGTACATTGCTTGCAATAAACCGTTATTGATACCAACATCCTTTAAAGCAGTGGCACCTTCTATACATTGCACTATATCGGCACTTGTCCCATCGCCTGAAATTTTATTACCTGTCAATAAATTGGCATCAAGCGTAGAAGATAAATCTGTGTTGGAAATATCGGCAATAATATCTGCTTCATTAGCAATGAAGGATTGTGCAAAAGGGTGTCCCATAAGGTGTGTAGCAATAAGACGAATCAAGACACGTCCAAAATTGGTACCACCGCTGTCGGTAAGACTTTGAGTATAGTAATCACCGTCCACACGAGCGGGTGAAGCAACTGTCTGTCCAGATTCTACGTATGTATCTATAGAATAATTTGGTAGAGGAATACCCGGGGCCATGTATGCGGTGTTAATGGCTGTA
>Ga0209534_10002047_pt1 | contig 20456 bp, 13 predicted proteins | sample COG_07_FD_184751 | JGI IMG/M metagenome (GOLD analysis project Ga0209534, IMG submission 184751) | Pelagic Microbial community sample from North Sea - COGITO 998_met_07 (SPAdes) (version 2) | ecosystem: Environmental > Aquatic > Marine > Neritic zone/Coastal water | place: Helgoland, sampling...
ATCACTAAACTTCTAAAGACTTCGAACAAAGTAGAGAATGTCTTCTATGTATCTGAGAGAGATAAAGGAGATTATAACAATCTACATGCTCATATGCTTATTGGAACAAACACTGATATGACTTATAAAGAAGTTAAATATGGTCTTGGTAATGTATCTGTTGGAGATTACCAACCTATCTATGATAGTGAAGAGGTCTGTAAGTATGTATCCAAGCATATCGGAAAGAACGTCGACTACGACATTGTATTCAAAGAGATAAGCTAAAAACTTTCTAACCTATCTGATTACCTGACAGTGGGGTGGGTTTTGTAGAATGGTTTTTCTGTGGAGGTTAGGGCTCTTGATATTATATATAACCCAAACACTAACTATTATAACACGATTCAATTTTTACACAATTGCCCACAAAAGTATTTCCTTGTGATCACCACTATGACAAGTGATTAAGGCTGTTTTAAGTGTTGCGGTTTTAGGGGGGTGTTGTTAGTGAAAAGTTTGTAACGTGGGTGTGGTTATCATGTCCTACTTTCCTGTACCCTAGGTATGAGACGCATAACTATTTAAGAGACATTATTCAAAATTTAGTTAAGGTCTTTTATTTGATTTATTTTATGTTTAATTTGTAATTCCTTATTAACATTTGTAAAAATGGGTGTATCCATATTAGTTTTTTTCTTCCCACTTACATAATCCATTAGATCACTATGATGTAAGAAGAAAAGTTTTTTTAAGCTAATAAATTCCTAAATGAGTATATTAAAATTATTTAACCTAGTTAAAAAAATAAATTGAAAATTGATCTTACAGGTAAAAATGCTCTAATTGGAGGAAGTAGCAAAGGTATTGGACTAGCCATAGCAAAACGCTTGGCAAGCTCTGGAGCAAATGTTACGCTCATGGCAAGAAATGGAAATTTATTAAAAAAAATAGTCCGAGAGTTGGATCAAGGTAAGGGTCAAATACATCAATCTTTTGTAATTGATTTTTCAGACTACGGAACTTTTAGTCAAAAAATCTATTCTTTTTTTAAAAAAAATAAAATTGATATTTTGGTGAATAATACCCAGGGTCCTCCACCTGGAAAAGCTTTAGAAAAAAATATAAATGAGTATCAAACTGCTTTTGATTTACTCTTTAAGTGTGCAATTTATACAACAAGTTTAGCCATCCCACATATGAAAAGTCAAGGTTGGGGCAGGGTTATTAATGTCTCATCTATTTCAGTTAAGGAACCTTTAAACAACCTAGTACTTTCCAATAGTTTACGATCAGCATTGGCTGTTTGGTCAAAAAGCCTTTCTGTTGATGTGGCAGAATTTAACATTACAATTAATAATGTACTAACTGGATTTTTTGACACTGAGCGTTTAGAGCAGTTGCATTCTTCTAAAGCAAAGCTACAGGGAAAAAAACTTTCTGAAATCAATAATGAAATTAAAGCCTTAATTCCAATGAAGCGTTTTGGAAAAGTTGAAGAGTATGCAAGCCTAGTGTGTTTTCTTTCATCTGATTTATCCGGATACATAACTGGAACAAGTATTCCCATCGATGGAGGAGTCTTGAAATCCTTATAAATGGAAGTTTATACACTAAGTCTTTTAAGTAAAAGTTAGGTACTGGTAAGATAAAAAATCATAAACTCCGGTTTTTAGTTTTTAAATTCGTTAATACCGCCGTAAGTTTTATATTAAGATTTTGTTCCCCTTTCTTAAGAGCCTCCTCCAGTGGCATTTCTCTGGGTTGAATTTGGTGTACTTCAACATGCGGCAGGCTGGGAATTCGGTCCAGAGCAGATTGACCTGCCATTATTAAGGTCGGGGTTTTAGATTGCGCGGTCAAAGAAGCCACATTATATGGAAGCTTTCCAAAAAAACTTTGGGAATCAAAAGATCCTTCACCCGTAATTACCAAATCTACTTCAGCAATACGTTTTTGTAGGCCTGTAAGTTTAGCCAATAGGTCGAACCCCTTTTCTATTTGGGCATTCAATAACCCATAAAGTCCAGCAGCTACTCCTCCAGCAGCACCACCCCCCTTAACTGGTTTGATATCAATTCCATATTGTTTCATCACAACTTTTGCAAATTGCTCTCCCGATTTTTCAAGTTGTTCGACCATTTCCGGTGTAGCCCCTTTTTGACGGGCATATGTTTGGGCTGCTCCGGCCGAACCCAATAAATTGTTTTCAACATCGCAGGCAATAATCCATTCTGTTTGATAAATACGAGGGTCAACATTAGATAAATCAATGCGATTTAAGTCTAATATAAAACCGCCCCCTAGTCTGAGCTTGTTGTTTTTTCCATCCAAAAAAAACCCATTTAATGCACTAATTATTCCTGAGCCAAAATCGTGTGTCGAGCTTCCTCCAATGCCCAAATATATTTTTCTGTACCCTTGATCTAATGCGTTAAGTATCATTTTACCCGTACCCCAGGTAGTCGTTTCCAAGGGGTTCCTTTCCTCTGGGGCAATGTCCAAAAGCCCCGCTGTTTGAGATAATTCTATCCAAACACTTTTTTGATCGTCAAAACAAAAATAAGGGGCTTTAATTGGGCGTTGAAGTGCATCGGTCACGGTGACTATTTTTTCGTTGCCTTTAACATGATTTTTCAAAACCCATAAAGCCCCCTCTCCTCCGTCAGAAAACGGCATCGAAAGGCAATTACTTTCTGGAAAAACCTTCTTTACACATGTCTTCATGATATGGGCAACCTGCTCAGCAGACATACTTCCTTTAAAGGAATCGGGTATTAAAAGAACCTTCATGAATTTTAAATCTCCTCAAATGTAAAGCCTTTTTAAAGAATTTTTTACCTCTTAAACTACCACCACTGTCAAAGAAAAATAAAATAGGAAATTATTCTTGTGATTACGCCTCAAGGGGATGCAGTCTTGAATCCTGACGAGGTAAGTTAAAAACAAACGGGTGGCAGCAATGCAATCCCTTTCATGTTTCTTCACTTGCACACTATTTGCAACCAACATTTCCAATCTTTAGTGCGGTCTTTTTTCTTATCTCTTCTTCTTTAACTTTATTTTTAAATCATCATAAATTCATTAATTTTATTGTTAGTAATCTCTAAAATCATATTTTAAAGGTGAGTGTAAAATTCAAGTTAAGCTACTTTATAAGGGCAAATTTTTTGTTTATTATTCTATTCGTTTTGGTCAATTATGATGGTTTTTGCCAAACCATTCAATCCTACGACATTGTTGTATATGGTGGAACTTCTGCAGGGATATCCGCTGCAATTCAAGGTTCAAGAATGGAGAAAAAAATATTGTTGATAGAGCCAGGGCATAGAATTGGAGGCTTAACCACTGGAGGTTTGGGTCAGACTGATATCGGGAACAAGCAAGCCATCGGCGGAATATCTAGAGAGTTTTATCAAAACATTAAAAGCCATTACCAAAAACAGGAAAACTGGAAATGGCAAAAACAAGAGTCTTATAGAGATGGAGGTCAGACAACTACTGATTCTAGGGAAGATACAATGTGGACATTTGAACCCTCTGCAGCTCTAAAAGTCTTTAATGACATGATAAGGGCAGAAAAGAACATAAGCTTGGTTTACGCCCAGCGATTAAATCGAAAATCAGGAGTAAAGAAAACAGGGGGAAAAATAGCGTCCATCCAAATGGAAAGCGGACAAATATATCAAAGTAAAATATTCATTGATGCCACCTATGAGGGTGATTTAATGGCTGCAGCTGGGGTTAGTTATGCCTTAGGTCGAGAGTCCAATACGCAATACGGAGAGTCATTAAACGGAGTACAGGCAAATAATGTCAGTCTTTCTCTTAAAAAAACAATTTCTATGAATGCTACTCATCATAATTTTATTGAGAGAGTTGATCCCTACATCAAAAAAGGAGATCCAAAAAGTGGTTTACTGCCTTTTATCAATCAACGAAAACCAGGAATTGACGGAGATGGAGATGATAAAATTCAAGCCTACTGTTATCGCATGACTTTGACCAATCAACCCGATAACAGAATTCCGTTTAGCAAGCCTTCCGGATATCAAGAAATAGAGTATGAATTGCTTTTTAGAAATTATGAAGCAGCTTTAGTACCTTTTGAAAATATGTATAATTACGGACATCCTCTGGTTCCGTGGATTAATTCAAAAATGCCCAACTTAAAGACGGATACCAACAACCAAAAAGGATTTTCTACCGACTTTATAGGGCAAAATTATTTGTACCCGGAAGCTTCGTATGAGGTTCGAGAGAAGATTGCTCAACGTCACAAAAAGTATCAGCAGGGTTTAATGTGGACCTTAGCTTTTCATCCTCGTATTCCAAATCAAGTCAGGGAAATTGTTTCTCAATGGGGAACCTGCAAAGACGAGTATGAAAGTAAAGATGGCTGGCCATCTCAGTTGTATATTCGAGAAGCCAGACGAATGGTTAGCAGCTATGTGATGACACAAAGAAACTGTGAAAAACTTGATTTGGCAGAAGATGCTGTTGGTTTAGCAGCATATGGAATGGATTCTCATCACGTTCAGCGATATGTAGATGTAAATGGATATGTTAAAAACGAAGGTAATGTGGAGACTCGAGTTGCCGGTCCTTTTCCTATAAGTTACCGAAGTATTGTCCCAAAGAAGTCAGAATTGACAAACCTTCTGGTTCCTATTTGTCTATCTGCATCTCATATTGCCTTTGGGTCAATTCGTATGGAGCCAGTATTTATGGTTTTGGGTCAATCGGCTGCAATTGCAGCAGCTTTGGCTATTGACAATAATTGCGCCTTACAGCATGTACCCTATGAAGAATTAAAAAGAAATTTATTAAAATACAAACAGATTCTTCAATAGAGCTTAGGATATATTCACCTACCCCTTAACTAAAAATCATCTAAAAGGCATCACCAAAAGCTCTGTTATGTCAATAATGATGATTTTTTTAATGGTTTCGACTATTACCAATTTTGGAAAAATCACTCTAGCAGGTAAAAACTTTATTCACTTAGTTATTAGAATTAATAATTAAAATGATCCTACAATAGATTTTATGACTTGTTCTGCTAAAAATTCGTTTCCTTTTTCGTTAAAATGAACATTATTTGGTCTTTGAAGCTCATTAATTCTTGGTAAAACCAAGCTATACAAATCATTTATTTTAATTTCATTTTTATCCATTATTTTTAAAGCAACTTTGTTATATATTTTTGACATTCCGGGGGAACGCATCTGTTTTCCTAATTTATCAGGATAAGGAGTTGTTGTAGCAAAAATAAGTTTGGCACCAGTTCGCTTTAATTTTTTGACAATTTCAATAAGGTTTCTCTCATATTCTGCTGGTGAGGCCTGCTGAGGATGATTTAAATTTTTACTATTTTTTCCAGTAACTGGATCTATATGTTTAATATCATGTAGACCAAAATTAAAATGAATAATATCCCATTTAGTATCAGAAAGAAAGATCTCAATTTCCTTAACACCCTGACTAGTTCCTCCACAACAAGCTTTAATTTTTCCATTCTTTTCAGAATATGTAGGCTGATACACTTTTGCTTTACCAATTAAATTTTTCTGAACCAAAGGAAAATATCCACTGGAAATAGAATCTCCAATGATTAATATTTTTGGGACATCTGTACTGGATTCTGAACAGCCCAACAGAACCATTGCAATCGCAAAAAAAATTTTCATATAATTAATTTAATATGAGTGATACGAAAAGTCTTTATTTATTGCACTATTTTTCAACTTTTACATGAAATACATAAAACCTAGGGATAAACCATCTCTTTACTTTCTCCTCGAAAAATATGATCTAAATAAATATACTCAGCGTTATTACCTGTTTTATTAATTTGAAAACAAGCAAATTAATACAGACATAATAATCCTGTCATTAAAATTTATAAAAAAGTAATACATGTTAACTTTATTAGATCTAAGGTTTGTGATCTTTAAAAATTTTTAGATAAATTATTGATTATATTTATTAGCTCCTAGACCATTTAGATCCCACCGAATTAGACCATCCTTTATGGTTAATTCAGCCAGAAACTTTTTGTCACCCCTTATCCTAAAGCCCGCAGCATCGACAAAACCATAATTCCCACTATTTAGGCTTAGAACAGATATATCAGCTTTATTTCCGACTGAAAGTGATCCTAGTTCATCTCCCCTTTTAATTGATTTTGCAGGATTCCATGTCGCACGAAGTATTACCTCATTTAAATTCATTCCCATGTTTAGATATTTTGACATTATATTTAGCATACTTTTCATTCCTTTATTCATGCTGAATTTATGCAAATCAGAACCAAAAGTGTCAGGTTTAAATCCATTTTTTAAAGCAGGAAGTGCCTGATTAAACCAAAACCCATATCCACCATGACTTACATCAAAAAGAACGCCCCTTTGTTTTGCTTCAATTACATACTTTCTTACTTTACCATTTTTATCTATAACTGTTTCCCTCTCCTCAACGTTTTCAAATGAATGGGATAAAATGTCACCCTGCCTCATCATTTTTAATTGATTTTCAAGTGATATTTGAGGCAAATGACACTCAACAATTACAGGAACGTCAGCAATATTACCAGCCTCAATTGCTATTTTAAATGGAGTTATTTCCTCACCTTCATAGTGCCCTATTTTAACTCCAATGATTACATCTTTGTTTTGTTCTATAACTGATGCTGTTTTTTGAGCATCCATATCTATAATATCCTGTTGGTTATATTTTTTATCAGAAGTTATTTTTTCAAGATATTCTTCATCAACAAGTCCAGTCAAAATTGGGTTTCCACTCATTCCATTTCCAGCAATATTTAAAAAAACTAAAATTCTTGTATCTGATTTTTCGATTACATTTTTTTTAAATGTTGGAAAATTCCTCCATCCAGATGTTCCAGTATCTACCATGGTTGTAATGCCCGATCTGAAACTGAAATTGTCGGCAGAAACACTATTTCTTCCGTTAGCAAAAACATCTGGAACTCCTCCTACAAAAACATGTGTATGAATATCAATCAACCCAGGAACTACATACATACCACTGACATCAATTATTTTTTTTGATTCATAAGAAGAGATGTTATTTGATACTTCCTTAATGATTCCATTTGATATTCCAATATCAAGTTTTGAATCTAAATTATTTTTGGGATCAATAACATGTCCATTTTTTATGACTAAATCGAAAATTTGAGCATCGCAAAACGATATCCAAAAAAGCATTATTAAAAAAGATTGATATTTCAATTTAAACATATTCTATCTACTATGCTTTCTCTTTTTTCATGTATCCCATCCAATCACTATTTGTATTTTTAGATTCCTCGTACCCGATATTTGCCATTTTAAGTATTTCTCGAATTCTTCTAGAGACTGTTCTCTCCTGGCCTGGCTCCATCATCCATGTAGTTATTCCTACAGATTCATTATCCCCTGTTGTTTCAATTGAAGGATGCCCGCTTCTTAATTCATGTCTAAATTGATTTGGAGTGATTTTAATTTTTTTTGAATCCCAATAGATTTTTAAGCTAGGTACATGATTAGCATATTTAGGCACAAAAATATCTGATTTAACTCCATCAAATGATCTTGCTGAATCACTTATCATTTGTATTTGATCTTCCCACATTTTCCATTCTTTGTCATGATCTTTTTTAAGATAAAGTTCAAGTGCAGTGAGCATTCCTAAAACTTCCTCCTTGTTAACTTTCATACCCCTACCAATAGTTACACCTCTTGGTGGTGTATGAAGTCTTGCAGCTTCTATTAATTTTCTGTTTCCCAATAATAATCCCGCACTTTGAGGACCTCTTAAGCCTTTACCTCCAGAAAATGCTACAAGGTCAAATCCCATTTTTGTAAATCTATATAAATTCTCCACTGGAGGTACATCTGCAGCACAGTCAATAAATGTTGGAATGTTATGTTTTTTTCCTAAGTCTACAAATTCTTGCCACTTGATTGATCCCTTATCATTTCCTGAATTCAAAAACCACAACATAGCAGTTTTACTATTTATAGATTTTTCAAGGTCTTTAGTAGACTTAATTTTAATAAGTTTTGCACCTACATTTGTAAGAGCTTGACAATAGCCCATATAATGTGACTCTTGCAAAATTACTTCATTCTTCATACCATCAGTATTGGGAAGCTGGATCACTTTATCATTATTCATTCCACACATGACTCCAGCAGTAGCAATGCTCATTGCTCCAAAACATCCTGAAGAGACTGTCGCATATTCACATTTTAGAAGCTCGCTTATTCTCTCTCCAACTCTGTCTTGCAACTCATCCAGCTCAACATATTGACTAGTGCCAAAAGTAATTGCATCTGTTACCTCCTTGGGCATTAAAGAGCCTGTGAGTGCAGTGTATGTTCCCGCACAATTTATAAAAGTTCTAACCCCAAGATCTTTATATAGATCTTTTTGTTCAAAATTTAAATTAGATTCTGAATTACCCCTTGAATACAATAATTCAGAATTTAAAAAACTTCCAATTAAGGGCAGTGATGCAAAGGATTTAAGTAATTTTCTTCGGTTCATTTTTCTGGTTTTTATCAAATTTTATTTATTGTATTAATCCCAATCTGTGCTGGCAATTCCATTTAAATCATAAACAACCTCGCCGTCTTTAAGGGTTAATTCACAAACTATTTTTTTATCACCTTTCATTCTTTTGAATCGGACATCTAAAAACCCAAAATTACCTTGATGAATTTTCAGAATTGATATATCAGCAATAGCCCCTTCAGAAAGATGACCTAATTCTGTTCTTTGAATGTACTGAGCTGGTTTCCAAGTCGATGCCTCAACAACCTCCTTAAGGGTCATGTCCATGTTAAGAAATTTTGACATAACATTTGTCATATTTTTCGCACCACCATTCATACTATAAATATGTAAATCAGTACTAATGGAGTTAGGTTTTAACCCTTGACGAACTGCTGGTATCGCTTGATGAAAGTAAAAACTCCCAGCACCGTGTCCAACATCCATAACAACACCCCTTTTTTGAGCTTCAAAAACGTAGTCTCTAACTATTCCATTTTCATCCAAGATAGGTGTTCTTCCTTTAACATCTGAATAACAATGGGTATAAATGTCACCGGGTCTAAGCTTTTCATTCAACAATGTGTTTAGTGGTAAAACAGGATCACTTGCTCCGAAGTCTATTACTACGGGTATTTTAGATATTTCGCCTGCTTCGACAGCTAGCTCTGTAGGTTTCCAATTATAACCCAAAAAATGAGCAAGTTTAACCCCTACAATATGGTCTTTAAACTGATCTGCCATCATAGAAGTTAATTTAGGATCCATATCATTTAAATCTTGTTCATTAGGATTTCCACTCATCCCCCTGCCAACAATATTAATTAGCGCCAGAACCCTTGTCTTTGATCTGTCAATTACTTGTTCCTTGAATGTAATAAAATTCCTCCATCCAGCACCCCCGCAGTCAACAACTGTAGTAACACCTGCTCTGAAAGTAAATCCATCAGGAGGTAAAGAATTAAAACCATTACTATAAGCGCTGTTAGGTTTAGTTCCATAAAAATTATGAGTGTGAATATCAATTAACCCTGGAGTTACAACTAGACCTTTAGCATCAATTATTTTTTTGGCTAAACTGGCATCAATTTTCTTTTTAACGGAAGCTATTTTTCCTTCTTTAATAGCAATATCCATTACTTTATTAATATTATTTTTAGCATCAATAAGGAAACCATTTTTTACAACTAAATCGTATTTTTGGCTGTAGTTGAGGTTAAAAATCAGAAGTATCACTACTAATTTTACAGTTTTAATCATTTTATTCATAATATTTATTAATTAATTGTTGTTGATTTTTTATTTCTGAGACTTCTTACCTCATCTTTATCTATTTCAGAGGTTCTATTACCAAAATTTGTTCTTATATAATTTAAAATATCGGTTATTTGTTCATCATTCAAAAAACTGTGTTGAGGCATGTATCCATTCCAAGTTTCACCATTAACAATTATTTCTCCCTCTAATCCATTTAAAAGAACATTGATTAATCTTGTTTTATCACCAGTCACCCAATCAGTTCCAACCAAACTTGGAAATCTTCCTTTTGCGCCTTTTCCATCTCCTTGATGACATGAAATACAATAAATATTATAGAGCTCCTGACCTGCAGTAACTACCTTTGGCTTGTCAAGTTTAAATAAAATACCATCTCTATATTCATATTCGCTTCCAATTTCAATTTTATCTTTTTCTTTATCTGGTGTCCTTATGTTAGAATTTAATTTACGCATTTCCATTTTAGCTAAATCTTTAGAACTAAATTGTTCTTTATCTCCATTATATTGAATTTTCCAAATTCTTCCTTTCTCTGTGTCTCCAATAAACATCCCCCCATTTGGAGAAAATGCTATTCCCATTGGCCTATACTTAGCATCGTCTACACTTGCAATAGGATCAATCTGAGCAAATCCATCGGCAAAAACTTCATATCGACCGGTTGGTTTGCCACCTTCAAAAGGTATAAATGCCACAAAGTAGCTTGATTGAGGGTAGGGAGCTCTGTTGGTTGATCCATGAAAGGCAATAAATGCCCCATTTTTATATCTAGAAGGGAAATCATCACCAGTATAAAAAACTAAATCATTTGGTGCCCAATGTCCGGGGAAGCCAATTTCTGGATTTTTAAATTGATCACATATGCCAATTATATCACCATCACCACCATACTCTGGCCCTAAAACTTTTTTATCTTTGATCTGATCGTAGTAACAATATGGCCAACCAAAATTATCCCCTTTTTCAATTTTAATAAACTCCTCAGAGGGCAACATTGCGCTTTCCCATCGAGTATATTTTTGTGGCCATAAACGAAAAAGATTGTCTCTCCCATGAACAACTGCATACAAACAATCATTTTCAAAATTCCAATCTAATGCCACTATACTTCTTATACCAGTCGCATACTTTGTCCCGTCTCTTTGAGTTTGGTTAAGCTTATTTTCATCAAACCTCCAAACTCCTGCATGATTCTCAAGTTCAGGACAAGGGTAGACACCTCGGGTAAGGGGGGTTCTTTTAGGATTGACACAGGCATTTGAGGGAGCACCGAAAGGTACGTAAAGCCCCCCTTTTCCATCAAAAGTAATCGGTTTTGCGATGTGCTCGTGACTTCCATGATCATGATCATCGATTACAATGACCTCTGGTTCTGATAAAGGAACCAGATTTTCATCCAATTTAACTCTATATACTATAAGCTCAGAGCTGTAATAAAGATATCCATTTCTAATTCTTGCACCGGTCTCGAGTAGCCCTGCCCATTCAAACTCACTGTCATTAGATTTAATTTTAAATTTTCCAAAATTCGAAATTGTATCTGCCTTACCATCATTGTTATTGTCTCTTATTGCAGCCAGTGAATTATTGTTATTAAGACTCTTATACTTTGCGTATAAATCTCCATTTTCGTTAACCGTAATATGTCTTATATTCTTTGATAGACTATCCACAAAAACAGTCGATGAAAAACCATTTGGCAGAAAAAGTTCACCTCGGTCAATATCTTTTTCACAGCACCAAAAAAAAGAAATTAAAAATAATCTTATGAAAAATCTCATTTTAATTGATATAAAAGTTATTTTCTTAACAATATAATAATTTTTATTGCAAGTTGTTTATTGTCAATTATTTATGTGGATAAAAACTCCAGTCCCTCTTTGATCTGCCCAAAATAAAATATCGGAAGCATGAACAAAAGAAGTACAAGCTTTTTCATAATCATCTAAATTATTTTGATAAAGTAATGCCCTTTTAAATAGATTATCCATATCATCAGGATCAATCTCAATGGCTTTATTGTAATCAGCTAGTGCTTTTTCATACTCTTCTTCTTATTTGAAAAATTCTGCCCTTCTAAAGAAATTAAAATCATTTTTAGGATCTATATCAATTGCTTTGGTAATATTTTCAAGAGCTTTAGATTTATCTCCCGATTTATTATAAACATATCCAAGCTCTCTATAATAATAGTCTTTTTGTCCATTTAATTCAATCAATGAATTATAAAATTTAATAGCGTCATCATAGCTTTTTAATCTACCCAGTAATTTACCTTTTAAATCTTGAGCTTTAGAATTATCAGGGTATCTATTTAGGATCTTTTCAATAGTTAGAATACTATATTGATATTTTTCTTTTTGACTATTTGAAATTATTAAATCAATTTCCTCTAATTCATTTGTAAAATCTGACTTATTCAAATAAAAAACATCCCCTGTGAGTTGGGTTTCTTCAACTGGCCTTTGACCTCCCTCAGACCAATCAAGTACCTCAGCCCTTACATTTCTAAAAACCTGATCGATTGAAGTATCAATCAAAAACATGTTTTTAGATAAACTGCGTGAATAAAAACTATTTTCGCCCTCTCCATCATCAGCAACGTTACCAGAATCTGTGGAAAAGGCAAGAAAGGCACACCGCTACCTACAGGCCCCTATTTCTATAAGATTGACCGAGGAAATGAAACAACTGTTGAAGAGGGGTGGTTATATATATTTAATTAGATTTTTTATTTAAATAAAACTAAAAAACTTCCCTGTCTGTCTAAATGCCCAACGGTAGGGTGAGTTTTGTAGAACAGTTTTTCTGTTGAGGTTAGGGCTCCTGATCTTATTTATAATCCCACGCTCTTAAGATTGGGACCAATCCAAATTCCTTGTAAACCACTATCATTATTGATCTAACAGAGCTTTTAGCAATGGTTTAAAGGGTTTGCTTCATTTATGACAGAATAATCTTCAAAAGTATCATTGATTGAATTGGGTTTATGGTTAAATTTATTTGATGATAAATCATGTGGTATTTAGAGAATGAAAAGATGTTTTTTTTTAACCGCGCTTTTTTTAGGAATCTCGTTTTCGGATGCCCAATGTCTTAATGAAACGAACGAAAAAGGATACTTCGACGGGAGTAATATTGACCGTTCATCATGGTGGATCAGTGATAGTGATATTTTTGAGATTGAGCAAAGTGACTATTTCTACGGAACGGGCTCACTCAAAGTCAATGTGGCCAGCAATAATGACAATCAGGTAAGAATGTATACTGCTGATGGCTGTAAGTTTTCTACTACTGCCAATCAAGCCTGGAATGTTTCGCTCTATATACGTGGAGACTTGGGAAGCCAAATTGCTTTTTCCATTATTGATGGGGGTGCCAACAACAGAGTTATCGGGAGTTCCAATCAAACCATCGATTACAAGGGTTGGCACTATATCCGGTTCAATCTCATCGCCACCTCCGCCACTGCCAATGCAAGACTTAAAATTAATTTTAAAAATAAAGGCACTTATTTCTTAGACAACATCCTACTCAGAGAAGGGACTTCTAAAACATGGTATATCGATGATGATGGTTCTGATGCCAATAATGGGAGTATCGAAAGTCCCTTTAGAAGTATAAGTAAAGTATTATCTCAAGACCAATGGTCAACTGGAGATATTATTTACCTCAGGGGGGGCGAATACAATAATACTGGTTTTGGAAATGGAGAAAGGAATGAGGCTTTTTTAAATCTTTCCTCCTCCCAAAGTGGACGCCTAAATGACCCTATTGTCATTAGAGGGTACCCGAACGAAAATGTAAAGATTGTTTTTGATGGAAAGGGAGGGATATTGGCAGGCTCACAGAACAACCCCATTACCCACTTGGAAATTGGTGGTTTGGAAATTCAAGGGCCTAATGCTAAAATCAATTATCAAAAAGCCAAAGCCAATCGCGATTGGTATGTGAATAATAATGAAATGGAAATCAAACATTTTTATCACGGCCGAGGGATTGCCATTTGGGGTGGTAACAATATAAATATCCACAACAACAAGGTCTATGATTGTCCCAATTCGGGAATAAGGGTCAACAATGGAGATTATTGTAGGGTTTCATTTAATGAAGTCTATCAAAATACTTTTTGGTCGTTCAATGCTGAAAGTGCCATTGTCTTTGCGCAGTCAAAATCTATTGACGATCAAGAAATCATTAAAATGAGGATTGAAAATAATTTGGTTTACGACAATCTAAATAAGCTTCCCTACTACAACAAAAGCTATGGGTGCAACAACCCCGAAGGCTATGGTTGTAAAGATCAGCCTAAAATCATAGATGGATCAGGATGTTACATCACCCGAAATAACAACGATGGTGACGGTAATCAAGCCAGTGATGAAAATCCAAACGGACAGTACTCGGGGATATTTTATTTTGCCAATAACATTTCCTACGGAAACGGAATTAATGGTCTAGTGGTTCACAAAACCGACTACGCTATTGTTACGAACAATGTTGTATTTAATAATGGAGCTGTGCCTATAGACAGTGAAATTGAAGCAATCAAAGCCGACCCCAACTCTACGGAGCCCGATTGGAAAAAAGCACTCGACCAAGGAAGACAGGGAACTTCAGGAATCACGGTGCATACCTCCAGTAATGTTAAAATTTACAATAACATCAGTGCTCCAAAATTTGATACAGACCACGGCTATAAAGTTTTTCGTTTTGACTTGTCAAAAAATTTAACCAGAAGGGGGAATATTCTTATACGAGGAATCAGTTCCTTTGATGCAGACAACTCCAACGGAACCAAAGCCTTTTACGCTCTAGACCCTCTATTTCTGGACAGCAATACTTTTAACTTTAAACTTAATTCAGGTAGTCCAGCCATTAATATGGGGGAAAATCACGATTATCTTCCCTTCTATGACTTTGACTATAAAAAAAGAACAGATGGAAGTATCGATATTGGAGCTTACGAATATCGTGTAGTTGTGGATACTGATAAAGATGAGGTAGAGGATGAAGATGACAATTGTCCCAACGTTGCCAATGCAGATCAAAACGATAGTGATCAAGATGGCATCGGCGACCTCTGTGATGATGATAAAGATGGTGACGGCATCCTCAATGCCTTAGACAACTGTCCCAATATACGGAATGCAGATCAAGCCGATGAAAACGGAAACGAAATAGGGAATGTCTGTGACGACAGTGATGGAGATGGGATTAACGACCCTCTGGACAACTGTCCTGGTATTTCGAATGTGGATCAATTGGATTCCGATTCTGACGGAATTGGAGATGTATGTGATGACGTATTTACCCTGCCTTATAACAATTATAAAATTGAAGTCACACACAATAGTTGCAATGGAGAAAGCGATGGGATATTGTCCTTGAGTGTAGAAAATAATACCTTCAACTATCGTGTTCAAATCACAGGACAATCTGAAGTTCAGATTTCGGGAGAAGAAAAAACCGCCACAGTTCAAGGGCTTTCCAGCGGCATTTATTCGGTCTGCTTTGGTATTGAAAATCAACAAAACTATGAGCAATGCTTTGAAGTGAACATCACTCAACCTCCTGTCCTGTCAGCTAGAGTAGCTGTCAATCACGATGATCAAAAAGTAGAACTGAACTTAGAAGGAAGCAAACATTATATAATTGACATCAACGGAAAAACAAAGCGTGTGAGTGAGAATCACTATACTACTACTATACCGACAGGACTGAGTACCATAAAGGTAAGTTCAGATGAGGATTGTAATGGGGTGGTCGAGCATCAAGTTTTTATTTCTGAGGAGATACTATATTACCCCAATCCCACTGAGGGTGAAATTGATCTGTTCATTCAAGGAGTTGACAGCAAAGTCTTGGTTCATGTTATCAACTATATGGGATCTACCTTATATTCGAGGGAACACACAATATTGCAGAACAGAAAAACCAGTATCAATATTAATAGCGTTCCTTCGGGTACCTATCTTATCAAACTGGAAGGTAATACCGTAAATCAGACCTTTAAAATTATAAAAAGATGAAAAAGGGCTTTTGGTTTTTATTTTTGTCTTTGGTCGCTTGTGGTGGAGGAGACAGCGATGATGATAACATCAATCCCATTACAGAGGTAAAGATTCCGGGAAGGGCAGTTTTATTGTATCCCGAAAACGAAAAGACCTGCGAAACAGGGACGAGTATATCCGAGGAGTTTAGTGATGTTGATTTTTCATGGAAAGCGGCTCTCGATGCAGACACTTATGAGGTAAAAGTCACCAACTTGCAGTCCAATGTTATAAAGCGTAAAAAGGTAACAAATGCGACGAGTACTCAGATTTTATTGAGTAAAGCGGATCCCTACACTTGGCAAGTTTTTTCTAGCAATTCAACCTCCAGTGAAAATACGGCAAGTGATACTTGGAAGTTCTATCTATCCGCCCCGGGAATTGTAAACTATGCTCCCTTTCCTGCCGATTTAAAGTATCCTGCCCATGGAACGACAATCAGTCGCAATACAGGGGGTGTAATCACTTTAACTTGGGGAGGAAGCGATCCCGATGAAGGAAACAGTTTGAGTTATACACTTTATCTTGATACCGTTGATGGCAAACAAGTTCCTTCAGAAGGTCAAACGAATTTATCCCAGCAATTTTTAGAGGTTTCTTTGGAAGCGAATACCACTTATTTTTGGCGGATAAAAACCGATGATTCAACCCATAGCAGTTTCTCTCAAGTACATTCTTTTCAAACCAATGATCAAGTCGAAGATGTAGACAATTCCAATAGTATTGCCCTCTCTACAAAAACTTTTAACATTTCTCAAGAGATTGAAGGAGTTACCCAAAGTCGACCAATAATCATTCAAACCCCGAGTGAGGTTGACACCAGTATTGATTACCCCATAGTCTTTGCTTTTCATGGAAGAGGAGGGAACAATACCAGTTGGGTAAACCAACTCAAAGACTTTACAAATAATGGAGATTTTATAGGTATTTATCCACAAGGTTTTTTGAAATCTTGGAACTTGGGAACAGAAGATTCTAAAGCAGACGATGTGGCCTTTGTTGACCTTATTGTGAGTGAGTTGAAAAAGTATAGGAATTTAAATTTTGATAAAATGTATGCCATTGGAACTTCCAATGGATCAGGTATGGTAAATAAATTGGCCATACAAACCAATCACTTTCAAGCCATTGCTCCCATAGTCTCACAACTCATGGAGAGCACTCCTTTACTAGAAACGACCCAGCCTATATCGGTTTTTCAAATCAATGGTGCTGCGGACTCTACTATCCCCATTGACGGTGGAGCCAAATTAGGACATGTGTTTTTGGATGCTATAGAAAGTGCTAAAACTTGGGCCAGCCACTTTAATTGTGATTCAGAACCACTAACGGAAAATATAGGAGAAGACACCCAATATATCTTTAGTAATTGCAACGGTGAAAAAGAAGTGAGGTATCTTCGTATCGAAAACGGGGAGCACAATATTCACTGGCAAGACCCCCAAATCTACGTCAAAGTTTGGGCGTTTTTTAAACGATTCTAAACTTACTGTTTCCTTTCCAAAGAGAAGAAAATATCACTGCTGTAATAATTAAATTTCTATTTAAGAAGGGTGTTAATGGTTTGAATGGAACCGTCCTCGTTGTGAAACAATTCTGTCATTTTAATATTTCTTAGGTTGGTTTGATTGGATAATTGAATGTCATGGTAAAACAGATACCATTGTCCTTTGATTTCCATGACAGAATGGTGGTTGGTCCAGCCTTTAACGGGTTGATTCATTACTCCTTTATAGGTAAAAGGACCGTAAGGGTTTTCAGCGGTAGCATATTGCAGAAAATGGGTATTTCCTGTGGAATAGCTTAGATAGTATATCCCTTTGTACTTGTGAATCCAAGCAGCTTCAAAAAAGCGTCGGTCGTGATCTTTGGTCAAAATAGGATTTCCTTTTTCGTCAAGGATCATTACTTCTTTGACCTCTTCGCTAAAGCTAAGCATGTCCTCAGACATCTTGGCTATTCTGGGGAGAATAGCGGGAGCTTCAGGATTTTGGCGGTCTTGCTTTTTGCAATCAGAGGGTTCATAGGTATTGTTTTCCCATCTTTGGAGTTGCCCTCCCCAAATGCCTCCAAAATACATATAAGAACTCCCATCATCATCGGTGAAGACCGCTGGATCGATACTATAACTACCGGGTATAAAATCAGGTTCGGCAATAAAGGGGCCTTGAGGTTTGTCCGATACAGCTACTCCAATTCTAAAACGATCGTCTTTGTCTTTCGAGGGGAAGTACAGAAAGTATTTCCCATTTTTATAGGCCGCATCGGGCGCCCAAAATTGTCTTGTTGCCCAAGGGACATCTTTTAAATCCAAAGCCACTTTGTGGACGGTAACTGCTCCACCTACCTCATCCATAGATAAAACCCTGTAATCTCTCATACTGTATTGGCTTCCACAGTCATCGTCGATTACTGTACTTTCAATATCATGTGAACCATAAATATAAATTCGACCTTCAAAAAGATGTGCAGAGGGATCTGCAGTATAAATTTCGGAGACCAAAGGGGTGTTGAGAAAACCAGCTTGTGACTTTACTTTTTTGGCGATAAAATCATCATCAGGGGCACTGAACTGTGCAAAAATGTTTGTGTTTGAAAACAAGTTAATACAAAACACAAGTATTAAAAATTTGTAATTTTTCATTATTATAAATTCAATTTTGTTAATTGTGATTTGGTTGGGTAAAATTATTTTTTAGAGACAGATACATCATCAATTAAATAGGAGGATCCTGCTTCCATGAACCAAAACTTTACTTGATTCTTATTGCTTTTTTCATTCACAATAAAAGTAGTGGAATACGCCTTCCATTCGCTAGTCAGAAAAAAATCTTTTCCCTGAAAACTTCCTTTTACATCAGATTGAAATACTAGCTTTATTTTAGCTTTGGTATCGCTTATTTTCTTCCCGTAAAATTCTACTGTAATTTCATCTCCTGCTTTGGCTTTGAATTTTTGATTGAATTGACTGCTGACAAACCAGGGTTTGGGACCGAGCGCACTTACATCTACTTTCAACGCTTTTTTACTCCCTTGATTGACATCAGTATCTTCAATAGAATAGGTTGCTTCCCCTCCATTGATGGCCTGATTTTTCCACCAGTAAAATTCGCCCTGAGGGTTAATGCCTTCTAGCCTGCTGTTTTTCAGATCCATCTTTTCTTGAGCCACAGTGGATAGGGCTGTCAAAAAACCAAATACTGATAGAGTTATTATTTTAAATTTATTCATGGTTTTAACTTATTTAGTCTCCTTTTTCAGGAGTTTAATTTATTTAAGTATTGTATTAATTATCTAAGAATTTTGAATCAAAAACTAGCATAATTGAAGATAGTTAAGTTTCCAAATCCTGTTTAAATTTCATAAATGTTAAAAGGCTCTTACAGCCCTCACCCTATTGTTTGATGTGTTTGTTTTATTATTGGCGGAGACTGCTCCCGATCCTGTGACAATCTTTCTACCGAAGGGAGAATTGGTTCCCGCTGATGATGAAGTCCAGTAAGAATAACTAAGAGAGGATCCTCCATTGGCATTCAAGCCACTATTTATTTGTGATTTATAAGTGTAATAATAAATTGCTTCATCTTCACTGGGAAGAAACCAGTCAGAATAACTACCACCATTGTGAGCTCTTGCCGCTCCAGCAGCGTAATTTGTTCCTGCACCTACAACGTCAATAATGGCTGTCGTATTAGCTGCTCCAGTACCAAAATCTTTAGTTACAGCCACACTGGCTGCTGTCCCTGGAGACCAAGAGAGTGTATTTCCACTGTTTTGATCGGACAATGAACAAATAAGTCCTGTTCCATCGGAGGCAACAAACATAATCACTCCGCCTTGATAGGCCAATCCAATCAAATTTGTGGTGGTTTCACCACCACCCAAAAGGTTAGAAATGGTCTCATTAGCATTAATAAGTTCTTGAGCTGTAATTCCAGCCGATAACATATCTGAAGTTGAAGCGTTGGCAGCTACCAAATCTGCAGTAGTAGTTCCAGCGGAAATCAAATCTGAAACGGTTGCACCGCCTGATACTAAATCTGAAACTGAAACACTCTGAGCGATTAAGTCGGAGACCGAAACACCTCCGGTGAGCATTGCTGAAACAGTTGCATTGGCAGCAATCAACTCAGTAACAGTAGTCCCAGCACTGATCAAATCTGACACTGGAGCGTTGCCAGCCAATAAGGCTGAAACAGTAACGTTGGCCGAAAGTAAATCACTCACTGAAATTCCTGCAGAGATCATTCCTGAAACAGAGGCGTTTGCCGCAACTAAATCTGCAGTACTTGCCCCAGCAGTCTGGAGGTCTGAAACACTCGCTCCTCCAGCAACCAGATCAGCATAGCTTACTCCAGCATTAAAGATATCGGTCACCGATGCTCCTGCAGAGATCAATTCCGAAGCGGTGGCACCGGAATTAACCAAATCTGAAACCGATATTCCATCTGCTAAAGATTGTGCTACTGTTTTTCCTCCTGTCACTTGAGAAAAAGAAAAGCCAGCTTGAATTAATTTGGTGGGATCTGCTACTGCAATCAGCAAATTATCAATGTATGCCTTTGTAGTTGAATTTAACCCATC
>Ga0209534_10002058_pt1 | contig 20382 bp, 17 predicted proteins | sample COG_07_FD_184751 | JGI IMG/M metagenome (GOLD analysis project Ga0209534, IMG submission 184751) | Pelagic Microbial community sample from North Sea - COGITO 998_met_07 (SPAdes) (version 2) | ecosystem: Environmental > Aquatic > Marine > Neritic zone/Coastal water | place: Helgoland, sampling...
AAGACATGGTCGAATCTGGGGAAATAGAACCAGGTGAAGAATTTGAAGATGTTGAAGTTGAAGACGAAGACGTAGATGTTGAAGTTGAAGACGAAGACGTTGAAGTTGATGTTGAGTTAGATGAAGGAATGTCAAATCCGGTAATGCGTAAGGGACTTAAAGGCGATAATAAAGCTGAAAAAGAAACTGAAAAAATGCGTGAAGGAGAATTAGACGAAATGGGTGACGCTACAGTAGATAGTGCAGCTAGAGGTTTAGAAAATATTATTTCTTCTTTAAAGAAACTATCAAAAGCTGCAGGACCAGCTGCCAAAAAAGCATACGCTGCTTTACAGGCATTAGGTGCAGGAGCAGGAGCAGCAATGCGTAACGAAGAAGAATATTTAGATGAAGTAGAAGAACTTAAAAAAGAACTTCAAGAAGTTAATCTTTTAAATGCTAAGCTACTTTATACTAATAGAATCTTTAAAGCAAAAAACTTAACAGAAAGTAAAAAAGTAAAAGTTTTGAAAGCATTTGACAAAGCAATGGATGTTAAACAAGCAAAAACCATTTATGAAACATTAAACGAAGGAATTGTAAACACAATTACAAATTCTAAAATTAATGAATCAGTTAAAAGAGGTGCTGCTTCAAAAGCTAGTGGTTTAGAACCAAAAGCAACAAAACAACCAATTCTTGAATCAAATGAGGTATATGACCGTATGCGTAAGTTAGCGGGATTAATCTAAAAAACAATTATTAAAATTTAAAATTTAAAAAACATGAGCTTAAATTCATTATTAGAAAGCGCAAACCCATATCAGTCTATGCAGTCTGATGCAGCCAGATTATCTGGAAAATGGGAAAAAACAGGTCTTCTAGAGGGTCTAGAAGGATCAAACAAAAACAATATGGGTATCATATTGGAAAACCAAGCTAAGCAATTAGTTGTAGAATCATCTCAAACAGGTGGTGGTGCTGCATCTTCAGGAACATTCCAATCACAAACAGCTGTTAATACAGGTGGTCAGTGGGCAGGAGTTGCTTTACCATTGGTAAGAAAAGTATTTGGTCAAATCGCAGCGAAAGAATTCGTTAGTGTTCAACCAATGAACTTACCTTCAGGTCTAGTATTTTTCTTAGACTTCCAATATGGAAGTGACAAATCACCATTCTCAGCAGGAGATTCTTTATATGGAAACCAAACGGCGGATGGTATAGACAAACCATTTGGAAATACTAACACAGGTGGATTATACGGAGCAGGTCGTTTCGGATATTCAATTAACAATTCAGCTTCAATCGCTGCTGATGCATCTGCTCCTTTAGCAGCTGCAATCTGGTCAGATTTTGACTTTGATTCTGATTATTCAGCATCAGCTGCTGCTGCAGATTACTGGAAAGTATTAGTACCAACTGCATCTTTAGATTTCGTAGATGTTGCTGGTGTTTCTGCATTCCAATTATTCTCAGGTTCTCAAGCATATGATGCTATTTCAGCTTCAGCTGGAGAGCAAGTATCAGCTTTTACAAAACTAGAAGGTGAAAATGTTGCTTTTGTAGTAGCAAAAACACAACTAGCAAACGGAGCAACTGCATTCGCAGCAGGTGATAACGTTTCTGTTGTTTACCAATTACAACCAACTGATAGATACAGAGGTGATTTTGAAGACAATAACGCAGAACCAAATGGTTTAAATTCACCAGCAATCAAAATTCCAGAAATCAATGTACAGATGAAATCATCTGCAATCGTTGCTAAAACTAGAAAATTGAAAGCAGTATGGACTCCAGAATTCGCACAAGATTTAAATGCATACCACGCATTAGATGCTGAAGCTGAATTGACTTCAATCTTAAGTGAGTATATTTCATTAGAAATTGACTTAGAGATCTTAAGTATGTTGATCGAAAATGCAGCTGCAGGAAACGAAGTATGGTCTGCTGTAAATAATAGATCTATTGTTGCTGATGGTACTAAAATGGGTGATATTTCAAACTTAGGATTTTACAATTCTCAAGGACAATGGTTCCAAACATTAGGAACTAAAATCCAAAAGTTAAGTAACATTATTCACCAGAAAACATTAAGAGGTGGTGCAAACTTCCTAGTATGTTCTCCAGCTGTAGGAACTATCCTAGAATCAATTCCAGGATTTGCTGCTGATACTGATGGTGATGCTTCTAAAGCAACTTACGCATTTGGTGTACAAAAAGTAGGTCAATTAAATGGACGTTACAAAGTATACAAAAACCCTTACATGACTGAAAACCAAATCCTATTAGGATTTAGAGGTGCTCAGTTCTTGGAAACAGGTGCTGTATTTGCTCCATACATTCCATTAATCATGACTCCGTTAATTTACGATCCAGAAACTTTCACACCACGTAAAGGTTTATTGACTCGTTATGCGAAGAAAATGGTTAGACCAGAATTTTATGGAACTATCCAAGTAAATGGTTTAAACTCTCTATAATTTAGAGAATTAAAATCAAATACATATTTAATTTAACCCGGCTTAGGCCGGGTTTTTTTATCTTTTTTTCATATGTATAATAAACAAAAAGTTATTATATGGCTTCAAAACACCACACTGACGATGTATTCGTTCAAAAAAGAAGACCCAAAAAACCCATCAAATTTAATGTACAGCTTAACGAGGAACAAAAGGTAGCTAAAGCAAAAATAATAGAATCACCAATAACGGTGCTTAGAGGAATGGCAGGGTCAGGTAAAACCTTAGTAGCAACACAAGTAGCATTAGATATGTTATTTACAAAACAAGTAGAAAAAATTATAATTACAAGACCAACAGTATCAAAAGAGGATATTGGTTTTTTACCTGGAGATATTAGAGAAAAAATGGATCCCTGGTTGGCACCTATATATCATAACTTACATATGTTATATAACCAAGACAAAATACAAAAAGAATTAGATAATGGAAACATAGAAATAGTACCCTTTGCATTTATGAGAGGTAGAACATTTCTAAAATCTTTTGTTATTGTAGATGAGGCACAAAATGTTACACATAACCAAATGGAGACAGTAATTGGAAGATTAGGAAAGGGCTCTAAAATGGTAATATGTGGTGATATGGCTCAAATTGATTTAAAAGACAAACGGGAAACCGGCTTTTCTTTTTTATCTAGGATAGAAGAAAGTGTAGGGGGGTTTAGTATTTCTACCTTATTACAAAATCATAGACATGAAATCGTTTCACCAATACTTAAGGTTTATCAAACTTTTAGAGATTAACATACTTTCATCATATTTATAAGTGGATAATATATCTTAATAAGTTAAAAAACAAAACATGAATATACCTATTTGGACAGGAGTGAGTACTTTTGCCGCAGGACAAACACCCTTCGGGTTTTACGATGCTCAAACTGATTTTGCTGTTGATGCAAACAAAGTTGCTAATTTTTGTGCTCAAAGAATGGGCTACCCTTTAGTAGATGTAGAATTACAATCAGGATCATTTTTTACTGCTTTTGAAGAAGCTGTAACTACATATGGTAATGAAATTTATGCGTATAAAATACGAGATAATCAATTATCCATTGATGGATTACCAACGGCATCACTTTTAAATACTGCGCTTATAACACCAAGTTTTGAACCAATAGTTAGACTATCAGAACAATATGGTGAAGAAGCAGGATCAGGAGGAAATGTAACATATTATTCAGGTTCATTTGATTTAACCTCTAGTATTCAAGATTATTCTTTTGAAACTTTTATGACATCAAGTGGTCTTACGGGATCTGAGTATATGCATGGTATAGAAGTAAAAAGAGTATTTTATGAAAATCCTTACCCAGCAGGTGCTAGATTTTTAGGTGCAAATAATGGATTTGGATTTGGTGGTGTAATGGCATCAGGAATAATGGGCTTAGGTGGGTTTGGAGCTGAAGGAGGATATTTAATGGCTCCTTTAAACTATGATATAGCAGTTATCCAACAAATTGAAATGAGTGAAACTATTCGAAGAAACCAATACTCATTTGAAATAAGAAATAATAATTTAAGAGTATTTCCTATTCCTAATTTTTCATTTAGTGCTGGTAAAGAAGGTAAAGTCTGGTTTGAATATATCCTTAGAGATGAAAGGATTTCTAGCGCTGTAATGCAAACCCCTGGGAATGTAACTAATGTATCAAATGCCCCTTATGGTAATCCTAATTATGACCAAATTAATAGTGTAGGACGTCAGTGGATATTTGAATATACCTTAGCATTATCAAAAGAAATGTTAGGATATGTAAGAGGTAAATATGGTAGTATACCAATCCCAAATGCTGATGTAACATTAAATCAATCAGATTTAATAGCAGCTGGAACAGCAGAAAAATCAGCCTTAATAGAAAGATTAAGAACATATTTAGATGAAACTTCAAGAATGGCTTCATTAGAAAGAAGAGCAAAAGAAGGAGATTCAAAAATGCTGGAATTACAAAAGGTTCCATATACAATTTTCATAGGATAATATGGCAATGTACACCAGACAAAGGGATGTTTCTCTTATGCGAAAGTTTAATAGAGAATTAATGGGTAATATTATTACTCAACAATGTGCTTTATATCAATTTAAATTAGAAGAAACTAAAGTTAATATTTATGGCGAAGCAGCTGAAGAAAAATATTATGATGGTCCATTTTTATTTAATGTTTTAATAGATAGAGGAGATGAACAATATCCTGAAGCAGGAGAAGGAGTATTATTCGAACAAGGTATTAATTTTTACTTTTTTAGAGATGATTTAGTAGATGCTGATGTTGTCCCCCAAGTAGGAGATATTGTTTTATATGAAGAAAAATATTATGGGGTACAAAGCACAATTGCTAACCAATATTGGGGAGGTAAAAATCCACAATACCCTAATAATGATTCAGATGGAACACCAAACCCATTAAATCCTGATTTAGATCAATTTGGTAATGTAATATCAATATTAGTATCAACATATTACATCCCAGCAGATAAAGTAGCAATTTCACCTCATATAGAAAGAATGTAATGGCAAAACCTAGAAAACCTATACCAAAAAGTCAATTAACTTTAAGCACTAGTAAAAATACTGCTTTTAGAGGGATAGAAGATAGGGGGGAGGTAGGAAACCCTAATAGTTCTATATCACCTCCTAATCCTAATTATACAGAAACAGGTATTGATTTTAATAGATCAAACCAAATGAGTTTTAAAGATGATACTACTAAACAATACTCAGTTGGTATCAAAGATATTGATGAAGCAGTATTTTATTATTTTCAAAATGTAATTAGACCCTTTGTTTATCAAAATGGTGAACGAAGAGAAGTACCTGTAATATATGGTGCACCTGAAAGATGGAAATCATTTCAACGTGACGGATACTACAGAGATAAAAGTGGGGCAATTATGCTTCCTATTTTAGTAATAAAAAGAGATTCAATATCTAAAGATAGAACAGTAGCTAATAAACTAGATGCTAATATGCCTAATTTATATGGTCAATGGTCTAAGGAATTTAGTTCAAAAAACTTTTATAGCAACTTTGGTACTTTAAATAATAGAAAACCAGTTGAAAAATTCCATATAGTAGCACAGCCCGATTATGTTACAATGGAATATAGCTGTATCATCCAAACTTATTATATGGAACAGTTAAATAAAGTAATTGAAGCATGTGAATATGCTTCTGATGCTTACTGGGGTAATCCTGAAAGATTTCAATTTAGAGCTTTCATAGATTCTTTTACAACAGCAACTGAATTAACCCAAGGTAAAGATAGATTAGTTACTGGTACTTTTAATATTAGACTAAGAGGATATATACTCCCAGATACAATACAGAAAGAATTAAATGCTACTAAAGTTTATAATTCTAAGGCTAAAATTACTATTACAACAGAAACAACAAATAATATCGAAGATATCGACTTTTAAATAATCTTTACATATTTATCAACAAAATAATTTATATATGAAAAATCAAAAGTTATCAAAAAAAGAGTTACAAGTATTACAAGAATATCAAAATAAAACAAATGAGGTTATTGCCGCATTAGGAGGTGTAGAACTACAAATTAGTGCGTTAAAAACCCAAAAAGAAGAAATATTAAAAGATTTTAAAGTCCTTCAAGACAACCAAGCAAAAACTGGTAAAGAATTACAAGATAAATACGGTGAAGGTAATATAAATTTAGAAAACGGAGAATTTACTCCAAAGGAATAAATTTTTGAAATACTTTTCAATATTTATAATAAAATAAAAATAAATAAACTATAGACAATGGCAGAGACAACATTAATATCTCCCGGTGTATTAACAAGAGAAAATGATTCATCCTTTATTGGGGCTAGACCTGTTACCTTTGGTGCAGCTATTATAGGACCCGCAGTAATGGGACCTGTTGGTATTCCAACGGGAGTTTCTACTTTTTCCCAATACGAAGCAATATTTGGGGGACAAATAGAAAGTGGATCACAACAATACACTTATTTAAACTCTATTTCAGCAAGAAATTATTTTGCTCAAGGAGGACAATCATTATTAGTAACACGTGTTGTTACAGGTTCTTTCTCTGAAGCATCAAGCTCTATAGGTAGTACTTTAACATCAGGCGCATTAGTTGGAGGTGCAAATCAATTATTATCTTCAATTTCTAATGGAACTACCCTAAATATTACAGGTAGTACTGGAGGAACTGAAATATTAAACGTTCCCGTTAATGGTGGAACTGGTACAAGTGCAGTAGCTAGTATAACACTAGCAACACAAGTAGTATCATCAATAACTTCGTCTGTAACAAATATTACAATTACAAATCCTGGATCAGGATACATAGTAGGAGATACAATTAATTTTCCATCAGAATCTATAGGTGCAACAGAACCTGGAGGAACTGATTTAGAATATACTTTATCTGCAGATGACTTACAAACAACTTCATCTTTCACAATTAAAACAATATCTGAAGGTGAAATAATGAATAACTACCAAGCAGTTGATTCAGCAAACGGTACATTAGATAGTGGTTCAGCAAATAACCTTAGATGGGAAATTGCTTCTGTAAATACGGCTTCTGGACAGTTTTCATTGTTAGTAAGAAGAGGAAATGATACTTCAACACAAAAAGCTATACTAGAGACATATAACAATATATCTTTAGACCCACAAGCAACAAATTATATTTCAAAAGTAATAGGTGACACATACGAAACTGTAGAACAAGATGGTACAGATTTCTTTGTTAAAACAAATGGAAATTACCCACGAAGAAGTGCTTACATATACGTTTCAGAAGTAGGTTTACCAACACCTTCTTACTTTGACAATAATGGAGAAGCAAAAAGCGAATTTACTGGTAGTTTACCAAAAATCAGCTCTGGATCATTTGATGATGCTACAGGTAAAAACTTTGAAAATGGTGATGCTAAATTTAACGAAAATATAACTGCAACAAATATACAAGGTATTGGAGCAAACGATTATACACAGTCTATTAATTTATTGAGCAACTCAGATGACTATCAATTTAATGTGATAACAGCTCCTGGATTAAATTCACAAGACCATTCATCACAAACAACTAAGTTAGTAACACTAGCACAAGGTAGAACTGATTGTATAGCAGTAATTGATATTGTAGCATATAACGCGTCAATTAACACAGTTACAACACAGGCAAGTGCTTTTGACAGCTCATATGCCGCTACTTATTGGCCGTGGTTACAAACGGTAGATGCAGGAACAGGACAAACAGTTTGGGCACCAGCTTCAACATATATTCCTGCAGTATACGCATTTACAGATGCTTCATCAGACCCATGGTTCGCACCAGCAGGTTTACTTAGAGGAGCTTTAGGAAGTGTAGTAAGAGCAGAAAGAAAATTAACATCAGGTAACAGAGATACTTTATATGAAGCAAATGTTAACCCAATAGCAACATTCCCAGGAAGTGGAGTTGTAGTATTTGGACAGAAAACATTACAGAAAAGAGCAAGTGCTTTAGATAGAGTAAATGTACGTAGATTATTAATTGCTCTTAAAGGATATATTTCTCAAGTATCGGATAACTTAGTATTTGAACAAAATACAAATGCAACAAGAAATAATTTCTTAGCAAATGTAAACCCATACTTAGAATCAGTACAACAAAGACAAGGATTATATGCTTTTAAAGTAGTAATGGATGCTACAAACAATACACCAGATGTGATAGATAGAAATGAGCTAGTAGGTCAAATTTATTTACAACCAACCAAAACAGCTGAATTCGTAATTTTAGATTTCAATGTTTTACCAACTGGAGCAACATTTCCTGAATAAAAACAATAATTATAAATATTTATAATAAAATTATATAAACAATGGCAGTATTAGACCCAAACGAAATATTTTATACAGCATTTGAACCAAAACAACAAAACAGGTTTATATTGTATGTAGATGGAATCCCTTCATACCAAATTAAAGGTATGGGAGCAGTTTCATTAACTCAAGGTACAGTTCAGTTGAACCATATTAACGTTGCAAGATACGTAAAAGGTAAAACACTTTGGAACACAATCCAAATGACGTTATTTGATCCAATTACTCCAAGTGGTGCACAAGCATGTATGGAATGGGTTAGATTACACCATGAATCAGTAACGGGTAGAGATGGATATAGTGATTTCTATAAGAAAGATTTAACTATGAATGTATTAGGACCTGTAGGTGATATCGTTTCAGAATGGATTATCAAAGGAGCTATGATTACTGAAGCTAACTTCGGAGATTATAACTGGGATAATGAAAGTGCTGCAGTAGAATTACAATTAACAGTTCAACCAGATTATTGTATTTTGAATTTCTAAAAAAAATTAAATATTTTTGTAAAATAGGTTGGCTTCGGTCAACCTTTTTTGTATATTGGTCATTAGTATTAGACGGAAAGTTCTTTAACATTTAAAAAAGAACAAAATATGGAAAATTTAGAATTTATGTTAGGTGTCCTATCCACAGTAGGTGTATTCTTAGTAGGGTATGCTTCGATAGGAGTGTTTAAGGTGAAAGCCAAAGTTAAAGATGTCATACAATCTGTAGATAATGCTTATCTAGCTATGGATGAAATAGGCAAAGACTATCAGAAACAGATAAGTGACGTAGAATTAGATTATCAAAACCAAATTGATGAAATTTATAGACAAATGGATTCAAGATTTGATAAGTTTGAAAATAGAATAAATAAATAAATAATAACCGTTTTAAGAACTTTCCTGTTTAATATTTATCAACGATAACAAAGTTTTAATTAAATAAAGATTATATGAGCGAATTTAAATTCCCAACCGAAGAAGTAGAATTACCATCTAAAGGATTAATCTACTCTAAAGACAACCCCTTATCTAGTGGTAAAGTAGAAGTAAAATATATGACAGCAAAGGAAGAAGATATTCTTTCTAACCAATCATTTATTCAAAAAGGTGTTGTATTAGATAAACTATTAAAATCAGTAATAATAGATAAAGACATAAACATTGATGATTTAATTGTAGGCGATAAAAATGCATTATTAATAGCAACCCGTGTTTTAGGATATGGTAAAGACTACAATATTGAAATTAAGGGACAATCTTATACTTTAGATATGACTACCCTAGAACATAAAGATATTGATGAATCAATATTTGTAAGAGGTGAAAATGAATTTCATTTTACAACACCCTCTACTGGTACAGTTTTAACTTACAAACTAGCTACAGGTAAAATTGAAAAACAAATAGATAGGGAAATAGCTGGTCTTAAAAAAATTAATAAAGAAAATTCATCAGATTTAACTACAAGACTAAAATATTTAATTTCTTCAGTGGATGGAGATAGTGAATCAAAAACTATTAGGGAATTTGTAGATTATAAATTTTTAGCAAGAGACTCTAGAGCATTTAGAGAACACGTAAATGCAACTCAACCTGATGTAAATTTAAATTATATTTTAGATAATGGAGAGGAGGTTTTAATCCCTATTGGGATTAACTTTTTTTGGCCTGACTTTAACTAATGCCCCTCAGGCTAGAATTAACCTTTTTAACATAATACATCAAATAATTTTTCACGGTAAAGGTGGATATGATTTTTATACAGTATATAACATGCCTATATGGTTAAGAAAATATACATATAATGAGATTAAAAAGTTTTACGATGATGAAAAACAATCCCACGAAAATGCTTCTAAGGGTGGAAAGGGTTCTAAAAACTTAGTTAACCCTGACGGTAAAGTAAATGTTCCTGCATTTGCTGAAGCAAGTAAACCATATAAGGGTCAAACAAGTTATAAGTAGTAATATTTATAATAAAATATCTATATGCCTAGCCAATCTGAAAATCAAGCACTTTCTATAAAGGAATTAATAGCGGAACAAAATTCGTTATTAAAAGAACAGCTAAGGATAGAAAATGATCGTTTAAAAACAAATAAAGACAATTTAGTTGCCCAGCAAGATGTATCTAATGAAGTAAAATCCCAACTTCAATCATTTAAACAACAAAAAGCAGAAAAATCTGCTATTTTAAGGTCTACCAACTCTATATCTAAAATTCAAGAAGATCTTTCTGTATTAGATCGAAAAGAATTAACTAATACTAAAGCAATTAATAAGCTAAAAAATAATCAATTAAAAATTGATAAAGATATTCGTTTACTTGGGATTACAAAAAAGAAAATTTTAGAGGATTCAAAGTTTTTAACAAAACAACAAATAGAAGATGCTGTAATATTAGCAGGTAGTATTGATGAACAAGTAGAAAAAGCAATTAAACTTAATAAAGAATTAAAATCTACAGTAAACTTATCTGAAAACCTAGATAAAAATTTTGGTACAACTAGTTTTAATTTTCTTGAAGATTTAACCACTAAAATTCCAGGTTTAAGTGCTTTAAGCAAACCTTTTTCAACAGCCGCAGATGCTGCTAGAGATATGTCATCTGGGATTGAAAGTGCTATTATGAGTGGTGGTGAAGGTTTATCAAAAGATAGACTTAAAGAATTAGGTCTTGATGAATTAACTAAATCTAAAACAAAAGTTGATAAAGAAGGAAATGCTAAACAACTTACAGGGACATCAGCCGTAAGTGTACTTAAAGGGATATCCCCTGCTGAAAAAAGTATGTTAGCATTAAAAGCTGGGTTTAAAGAATTAGGACCTATTATAAAAAAGGCAATACCTTTATTCCTAGTAGTAGAATTTCTTGGAGCCTTAAAAGCATCAGACAAAGCAACGGGTGAATTAGCTAAAAGTATGAATATGTCATACAGCGAAGCAAATTTAATGCGTCAAGAACTTAATTCTATTGCTAATCTTTCAGGAGATGTATTAATAAATACAAAGGGATTACAAGAATCTCTTATGGCTGTAAATGCTGAATTAGGTACTAGTGTAATGCTTAATTCTGAAAATTTAAAAACTTATACTCTACTAAGAGAAGCATCAGGTCTTACAATGGAAGACCAAAAAGGTTTAGTTTCTTTAACTAATGCTACTAAGGGTAATGCTGAGGATATTACAAAAGAATTTTTAGGTGCTGCAAGAGCATCTGCTACTAAAAATAAATCAGTTCTAAATGAAAAAACTCTATTAAAAGATATTTCAAATATATCAGCAGCTACAACTTTATCTTTTGGTAAGGATGCGGGCTTAATAGGAGAAACTGTTGCTACAGTAAAAGCTTTAGGTATGGAAATGTCTAAAGTGGATGCAATAGCAAGTAGTTTACTTGATTTTGAATCTTCTATTGAAAATGAATTGCAAGCTGAACTATTACTTAATAAAGATATTAATTTAGAAAAAGCAAGACAAGCTGCATTAAATAATGACTTTAAAACAGTAGCAGAAGAAATTGCTAAACAAGCAGGTAATTCAGCTGAGTTTGCTGCTATGAATAGAATACAGCAAGATGCATTAGCTAAGGCTGTTGGTATGAATAGAGAAGAATTAGCAAAAACTTTATTTGTTCAAGAACAAATAGGAAATGTATCAGAAGAAGAAGCAAATTTAAGAGAACAAAGAATAAACAAATTACAAGCTGAAGGTTTATCTAATGAACAAATTAAAAAGAAACTTGGTGAAGAATCTTTTGAAAGTTTAAAAAACCAAGCATCTGTACAAGAAAGATTAAATAAATCTGTTGAAAAATTACGAGAACTCTTTATATCTATAGCAGATCCTGTAATGCAACTTATATCACCTATAGTAGACCTCCTTATACCCGCAGTAGGTGCTTTAGGAATAGTTTTTAATGGGATAGGTGGTACTATAAGATACATTGTAGATTCGGTTAATGGTATAGTAGGAGTATTTACAGGAGCTAATGAACAATTAAGTATAATGCAAACTATAGTTGGTTCTATAGCAATAGGTTATGCTTCAATATTAGCAATCCAAAAAATAAAGGCGGGATGGGATGCTTTATCCCTAATAATGGAAAAGAGAAAAGCTAATGCTCAAAAGAAAGGATTATTAGGTTTAATTTCTGAAATGGCTATGAAAGCTTTTAATGCTCTAGGAGGTATTCCTGTTATTGGTCCCGCTTTAGGTATAGCAGCAGCAATAGCAGCTGCAACATTAGGATATTCCTACTACAACAAAGCAGGAGATATTAACTCCCCAGCAGATGGTAAAACTCAAATTTCAACAAAAGAAGGAGGTTTATTTGAATTATCATCAAATGATGACATTATAGCAGCCCCAGGGGCTTCAAAAGCAATGGCTAAAGCAGCACAAGGTGGAGGAAATGCACCTATGGTTGTTCAACAAAACAATGAACAAACAGCAAAAACAAATGATTTATTAGGGGAGATGGTTAAATATATTAAAACACAACCACAATTATCAGCTGTAGGATTATACGAAGTACAATAATTTAATATTTATAATAAAACAAACAATTATGAGCTTATTAAACAAATTAATATCAGGACAAGCATCCGCAACAAGTTTAAATGGAGCAACTCCATCTACACCAGAATTTGCATCATCAACTTTACATAGACAATATTCTACTATAGGAGACCCTGATGCGGCATCTGTAACCCCAGTAAACGGAGTTTTACCTCCACCTTCAACTTTAGAATCCCCAGCAGAACCTACAAGATATTTAAACAACCTTCCAGGATAGTAGGATATGGGATTAGTTAACTTAACAACCAACCTTAAATCTTTAAGGTATGGTAAAGATACAATTGGAGGAGGTAGTAGTAACCAACCTTACGTAAAAAAATCAATACCTGATAAATTTTCTGATGTAGGAAGAACAGGAGGTCCAGATTTTTTATTACGAGGAGGTACACTATTACCTAAGATTGTAGTTAACGATGTCTCAAGAATGACTAAAATGTTTTTTGACTTTAAGTCACCAGCAGGTCCCTTATTTTTCATAAAACAAAATTTATTATCTTTAACAAATGTTAATTCCCAAGAAGGATATGTAGCATTTAAAAATGAAGATACTCCTTCAGACACAACAACTGCTATTGGAGATCTTTTACGTAGTATAGTACCCCCATTAAATCAAGGTATATATACACCCCTATCTACTATAGCCCAATCAGCTGGTAATGCTTTAGGACTTCATTTGGATAAACAAGGTTTAGGGTTTAACTTTAAAACTACAATTGGATCACCAGATGGAAATACTCTTTTAGGTTTACCTACTTATTTAAATACAATACATACTAATGCAACTGATGGAAACAAAAGTAGATTATTTGGCTTACTTGATAAAATAAATAATAATACAGGAGCTGATAATGATTTATATTCTTATTCTGGAGGGCCAGGTGCTACTTTAGGTGTGGGTAAAACCACCATTAGAATGGTAAGTGACCAAAGAACAGGTATTAATAATCCTAAACTAAAATTAAAAGATAGTAGATTTATACCTCAACAATTTTTTCCAAATTACGGTATTGACTTAGATAACATATTTAAAACAAGTATATTTAACACATACCGTTCTTCTATATTTGGGTTTGAAACAGAATCTGGACGTTTATTTGATAAAGTTTTTGGTATTAGAGATGATAGTGTTTACGAACCAGGGTCATATCTAAAAACTGATACTGGTAAGTTAGTAAGTGGGACTCAACAATTTGTTCCCCGATTACAACTCACCCAAGATGAAATAGATACTAAAGAACCTGTCAGTAAAGGGGGATCAATTGGAAACTTTTCAAAACAATTTGAGGGAACAGATTATATTCCAAAATCTATAGATTATACCCAAAAGGGAAGAATAGAACAAAGAGTTAGTTTAGGAAACCCAGGTAAAAGAGCAAATAGAAGTAGTTACACAATAGGTAGAAGAGACATTGGCTCTTCAATAGATTCTACAGAAGGTAATGCAGGATATAAAAATGCTTTAGACCAAATAAATGCTTTACCTATTTATCAATCTGATTTTGTAACATCAGACCCTATTAAAAATGATTTAGTTAAATTTAGAATTGGAGTTATTTCTAATAAAGAACCAGATAAAAAGACATATATTCACTTTAGGGCTTTTATAAATAGTTTTGATGATAGTTATACTTCAGATTGGAAAAGTACTAACTATATGGGTAGAGGAGAAAAATTTTACAAATACGGAGGGTTTGATAGAAAAATATCTATGGATTGGACGGTAGCTGCTCAATCTAAACAAGAACTTATCCCAATGTGGCAAAAATTAAATTATCTAGCATCAGTTAATGCCCCTGACTATTCAGATACTGGGTATATGAGTGGTAATTTAATTACATTAACAGTAGGTGGGTATTTATATGAACAAGTAGGGATTATGACAGGTCTTTCTTTAGGTGTACCCCAAGAATCACCTTGGGATATAGCAATATCAGATACCTCTAATGCGACAAGAGATGCATCTGTTAAGGAAATGCCTATGATATGTAATGTATCTGGGTTTAATTTTATACCAATACATAATTTTGTACCTAAAGTACAAGAAAATGATTTTGCACAAGGTAGAGATTTTGGTGGTGGAAAATTTGTTGGAAAATACGGACAAGAACAATATATTGCCCTATCACAAACCGCTACAAATGGGAAAACCTTAGTTAATAATTATGGAGGTGAATCAAACAATTTAAATTATATACCAAAATAATGTCTAGATATACTAAAATAACAATAATAAAAAACCAAAATAAATTTGGATCCCCAACCCCAAGGTATTATCGTGGGGTAAAATATCCTCAAATTCCACTAAGTATTAACGATACTTATTTATATTCAGAAGAAGGGGATAGATTTGATATATTAGCACAACAATATTATGGTGATTCTAGTTTATGGTGGGTAATATCATCAGCAAATAATTTTTTAAACCAAGACTCATATTATCTCCCACTTGGGATTCAATTTCGAGTTCCTGCTAATGTAGGATTAATACAGGCAAATTACGATAGGTTAAATCAAAGAAGATAAAAAGTTATGGCAAGGTTAGTAGGGGAAGGAATTGAAGAATATACAACAGACCAAATTAAAATCCGCCAACAAATAGCGGGTAGTGGTTTTGGTGATAATACTAGATCCTTAGATTTTCTTCAAATCCAAAATAATAGAAATGCGTGGTTAAAATTAGGTTCTTCTGTTAGAATTTTAACAGCAAAACAAATGCTTGAAACCATTAAAAAACAACCAGAATACGAAAATCTAACCTTAGAAGAACTTGAAGATACTAGAACAACGGGTGTTGATAGATTAAAAGCCATTGGTTTAGATTCTAAAGGAAGATTTATGGGTAAGGGTTTAGCAACTGAAGCTGTATTATTTAATTCTTTATCTAAATTAACACCTTCTACATATAATGTAGATGATAAAGAAGTTAGTACTAAATCAACAAATGGTTCATATACCCCAAGATCAGGTGTAACAACTTCAACATCAGTATGGAATAGTAGTGCTTATGGTTTAGGTGGAAACCAACAAGGTTTAGTACCACCCCCGGGATTAATAGATGCTAAAATTGATGCTTTAAATAGGGGTTCTATTAGAAAAGCTACAATTAATATAAAAGCACATAATAAATTCCAATTTGAACTAATAGAACTATTATATATAAGACTAGGTTACACTATGTTATTAGAATGGGGTTGGGATAAGTATATAGATAATAAAACTGTAAAACTCCAACAAATGGGTAATACCCTAATGGAGGATGTTTGGTTTCAGGATGATAATCAAACTGATTTTCAAACTTTAATTTCTAAGGTAGAGTCTTATAGAAAACAATATAATGGTAATTATGATGGTTTTGTTGGTAGAGTTTCTAATTTTTCTTGGGATTTTGATACAGATGGAACTTATAATATTACTTTAAACCTAATTACTGTAGGGGATGTTATAGAGTCATTAAAAGTAAATCTGCCTAAATTTGAAGTTGATAAAGACCAAATTAAACTTGACCTTGAACGATATAATGATAGTGAATTTAGAGAGAGAGAAAAGGAAGATCAACAACTTTCCGAGGAATCTACAATAGTTACAAATGCGGGAAACTCAACCCTAGCTTATAGTCTATTTTTAGATATAATAAATCCTGGTATAAAAGGGGTAAATAAATGGAAGGGTGGAGAAGATTCCAACTATTTTAATTTGTTAGCTGGGGAAGATACAAACCTTGCAAAAGAGTACAAAACATATAATGAAAAAACTAACAAACTCACTACCAACTACAACGATGAGAAAAACTATCTTGATAGAGATAAATATAGTTATTTTTTAACCTTAGAAGAATTGTTGATGAAAATGCAACAACTATGTATTCATAGTACTAATGGTAAACAAGTAGTAGAATTAAATCATGATGTTGATACAAATATAATGTCTGCTTACCCTAACCAAATATCATTAGACCCTAGAATTTGTTTTGTAAAACCTGTATTTTCAGATGTTATTTCACAAAATGCTTCTAATGACACTAATAAAGCTACATATATTAAGACAGATTACCCTTCCCAAAAAGATTTAAAACAATGGTTTACTACTGATGAATGTAATACTAATTGTGTCTATGGTAAAACGATGCACATATATCTAAATTATGATTTTCTCTCTACCTGTTTATCAAAATCTACTAAAAAGGGAGATGTATTTTTATATAAGTTTTTACAAAATTTATGTGATGGTATTAATTCTGCTTTAGGGGGTATTAGTAATTTAGAACCGATAATAGAAGATGACTATAAAATAGTAATTCAAGACCAAAATAAAATTAGAGGAATTGAAACCTCAAAATATGCCGATAGATTTAAAGATAATAAAGATATTGATTTTGAGTTATTTGGGTATAATATACAAAATGATACTTCAAATATTATTAGAAAATTTAATTTTGAAACAAAAATCACCCCAGATTTAGCATCCATGATATCTATAGGGGCAACATCTAATGGTACTTCAACTAAAAATTATGATGCTACCGCATTTTCAAATTGGAATTCAGGTTTAAAGGATCAATATCAATTAGATTTAGTTGATCCACTAGAAATATCTTCTGATGAAATTCTTACTGGGGAAGATATAATAATGTTATCTGCATCATTTGCAGCAGCATCCATAGATACTTATAATGGAACAGATATTACTACAGGCCTCCAAATCCTCCCAGCTATTTTTGGTATTGGTGTACCAGTTGTACGTAAACCTAAAGCTTCTGCCTCTGTAGAATCTAAAGCTAAAGGTTTTACCTTTAAGGGTACAAGAAATCCATGGGGTAATGATTTAATTTCTTTTTCTTCTAATAATTATCATCTTTGGGCAGATTATGTGCAAATAGCTGAAAAAAAGAAAATTGCTAAAAATGCTATAGCTGAAAAAGAAAGATTACTGGATAAAAAATATAATGATAAATATAATTCCTTTAGTAAAGACTATATTAGATATTTAATCCAAGGTTTTGGGGGAGCAGCAAATACCATCAAAGAAACTAGACATCTATATTACGACATAAACCCAGATTTTATCAAATCAGGTAAAAAAGCCTTTAAAGCATATGTAGATAAGATTGATAATGAAATATATAATAGATATGGTGATCCTTCTACTAAAATAGGATTTATACCTTTAGATTTTAGTTTAGAAAGTGATGGGATAAGTGGAGTAAAACTTTATAATAAGTTAAATGTAAGACAAGAATTTTTACCTAGCCAATACCCAAAATCTGTAGAATTTTTAATTAAAAATGTAAACCACACAATATCAGATAATGATTGGTCAACGGAGTTAAAAACACTTTCAACACCTAAAACATCAGGTCACTCATTAGATAAATTTGACTTTTTTGATATTATTAAGGATTCTATTGCAAAAGATTCTAAACTTTATGTAGATCCTTCACTAACTAAATCTTTAACAACTGGAATAGATTTAATAAACACAAATTCACGAACAGGTTTAATATTTGATACTGAAGAAACATCAAAAACACAAATAGTATTACACCATACCGCAGGTAATAATACCCCTGCTGGGTATATTAGGGATTGGAGAACAAAATCATACCCCCTAGCCACTCATTACATTATTCCTAGATCAGGACAAACAGAACAATTATATGAAGACAAATATTGGTCAAACCATTTAGGTACAGATTTGCCTAATAATGGGTTTCTCCAAAAACACTCATTAGCAATTGAAATATCAAATTATGGGTACTTACAATTAAAACAAAAAGGAGATAGATTAGAAGGAGGAAATAAAGCACAAGAAACAGGATGGTATACATGGAATGGACAACTTATACCAGATAGTGAAGTTGCTGAACCTTACCGAGTTTCTGGTAATGGTAATATAGAATCTTTTGTTAATAAAGTACCAGGAGGTTATAGAGGTTATGTAAGATTCCAAAAATATACTAATGGTCAAATAAAATCACTTGAAAAAATACTAAGAGGATGGAAAAAAAGTTACCCTAAAATTCCTTTAAAATTAACTGCTGAAAGTTATAAAGAAATGTTTCCAAATACAAAAACAAATGGAGAATATAACATTTCTTCAGACGCAGCAGGAAAAATACCAGGTATATATACCCACAATTCATACAGACCAGATAAAGTTGATGTTTTCCCACAAAAAGAACTATTAGAAATGTTAATGGGCTTAGAAGGAGATTCAACAACTACTTCATCAACCAAAACACCTTTTATTTACTATCCTCAATTTGCATCAACCTATTTTGAAGTTAATGGGAAAGAAGTAACTGTAGAGATTGAGTATGATGATGGAGAATTTCAAGGAACAGGGATAGGTAAAGCTACCTCACGTTCAACCTCCAGTGTAGATATAAAGGTAGCAAAAGCTGCAGCATCCTTACAAGCAAAAGGTGATTTAGCAAATCAATATAAGAATTAATATGTACTATCCACTATCACAAATAACCACAGATTTATATACCTCCCAAGAGGAATTTCTAGTTCAATCTACAAATCTACCTTATGAAGGGAAATATTATTCAACTTCTGATGGTAAATTTTTTACAGGAGCAACTCCACAGGATGGAAGTAATTTCCGTTTAATAAGAAATACTGAAAATGATTCTTCTAAAGATGTAGAAGTGGGTGTTGAAGGAACATTTAATAAAACAAACATTTCTTTAGAATTAACCCCTCCTTCATATCAAAATGCATCTACTAAACCCCCACGTTTAGCACCACCACCTACTTCCAAAGTTGTTTTACCTACCCCAGAAGAATGTATTATAGGAGAATTTACAAGATATTTTTTAAAGAAGAACAATCAAAACACATACTTGGAAATCGATGAAAATACATTCACCAGATACCAAAATAAAAATAATGAGACCCAACACGAATTATACACCCCAACATCTTTACCTTGGGATTTAACAGGTAATCCTATTGATGTTTACAACGTTAATATGAATATAGTTTTACTAAGAGAAACTCAATTAAAATGGGCTGGGTTTTCATTATGGTTTAAGACTAGATATGTTAAATATTATAAACCTACATCTCAAAACTTCTTTAATACTAAGGGTGGGGAATTAAAAATAGAAACTAATAATGAAAATTATGCTGGTTTTTATCACGTTAGTCCTAATCTTGGAAAAATAATGGAAGGTAAATTTCATAAACCTACACTCCACAACATTTTAATCCCATTTAAAGGAGATGAAATAAAAGGAAAGGTACAAGTAGTGGTTGATAATGAAGTAGGAACATCAAGAAGAACAAACTATCAAAGAAACAGTGGCTACTAGATAAATTTTTCGTATATTCGCCTATAAATAAAGGTATATGTACTGGTTGATAGAAAATGAGGAGCAATTAAAGGTTTTATTAAATAGTGGTTTTAAAGAGGCATTTGTCGAAGTAATCCCCTATAATGATACAATCCACCCAACTTT